>JACDJA010000024.1_pt1 | contig 258610 bp, 214 predicted proteins | sample 7449241 | NCBI WGS metagenome assembly JACDJA01 (sample SAMN14253289, study PRJNA609438) | sludge metagenome | isolation source: initial anaerobic sludge | collected 2018-12-20 | reverse complement strand
GGCGCCGTCCGCGAGCGAACAATCTGCTCAAGCTTCGCGCGGTCTCCCCGGCGCAACTTGATCGAGCGAATCGGAAGAGGCATACAGCAAGATACGACGTCCCGATCTATTACGCAAGAAATTTCGGGGGCAAACCACTAGTGATAGTCACAGACCTCGACGTCGTAGGCGTCCCCCTCCACGAAGCGAAAGCAAACGCGCCACTGGTCGTTGACGGCAATCGCATGCTGTCCTTTGCGATCGTCTTTCAGGGGGTTCAATCGGTTTCCCGGCGGCACCTTGAGGTCGTCGAGCGACGTGGCGAGATCGACATACTCGAGCTTGCGCACGGCACGCGAGAGCAAGTCTGCGGGAAAGCGCTTCGCGGTTCCGGTGAGGAATAGGTCGCGCGTTCGCCGATCCGCGAACGTCTTGATCATAGCACAATGTAACGCGTCACGTGACAGGCGTCAAGCGGAGTGTTGGTGTCGCCTAACGCCAAAGTTCAGTTGCAAAGCCGCAGGGTAGGAGTTCGGCCCGGCAGCGGAACGCTGCGCGGCTTTGTCAACTGCAACGCCTCGTTAGGCGGCACTGCACGGACTCGCCCTAGCTCACGCGCGCAGAAACGCCTCAGGCTCGGCACCAATGTCACGACAGATCTGTCGCAAGAGCGGCGGCGCAATGTCTCGCCCCTGGTGAAACGGCACGGTCGTCTGCCGCCCGTCCGGGTGCCGAAACTGCTTGTGTGAGCCCCGCTGCCGGACCTCCACGAAGCCGAGCCGCTCCAAGCGGGCCACGACCTCGCGCGGTTTCAGAATGGGGAGCGAGCCCACGGCGCCAGCGCTCAGGCGATCCGGAGCGTCTGTGTGCCGATGAACTCGGCATCGAGTGACGGCTCCCCGTCCTCGACGAGCATCGCCACGACTTCCTCGAGGTTGGCGTGCAACTCATCGAGCGTGGCGCCCTGACTGTGGGCACCCGGGAAACCCGGGACGTGGCCCACGTAGAGGCCTGTGGCAGGATCGCGCTCGACAACGGCGGTATATGTGCGCATGGGGGTAGGCTCCGGGAGCAGGACGAGTGCAATTTACATCACGGTGCCACAGTAAGTCCGGAGCCCTGCCGAATGACGAGCCGCTAGGCCAGCTAACGCCTATTGGACTTGCATACACGCGTGGACAGCCACTGAGACTAAGCGCCCTCTCCGTTCGCAACAGAACTCCGCTCGCCACGCCTCAGCCCACGCTGCTCTCTCCCAAGTTTCCGTCGTCCAGCTCACTCCGCAAGAGCTGATCGCAGCGTTACTGCAACCGCGTTACACCGCCTCCCGCGCCAAACGCTGCCTATCATCACTGCGCACCAAGCCCGCCAGCCGCACCCCTACTACCCGACCGGCCGCGGCCGGTCCGCCGGGCTCCGTACCCCAGGACTCCCAGCTCCCAGAACGTGCGTGTAGATCATCGTCGTCCGCACGTCGCTGTGGCCGAGCAATTCCTGCACTGTCCGCAGGTCATACCCATCCTCCAGCAAATGCGTCGCGAACGAGTGCCGGAACGTGTGACAGCTCGCACGCTTACTGATCCCTGCCGCGCGCACCGCGGCCGTGACGGCGCGCTGCACGGCGGAATGGTGCAGCGGCATCCTTACTCGGCGCCCGTCCGCCTCGCGATACTGGCGCCGCGCCGGAAACACCCAGTACCACGGCCACTCGCTCGCTGCCCGCGGGTACTTGACCGCCAGCGCGTTCGGCATCGGCACTCCAACGCCCGCCGTGCTGTCGCGGACGTACAGCGCGCATACCCGTACCAAGTGCGCGGTGACCGGACCGGCCGCCGACGCCGGCAGCACCGTCCGGCGGTCCTTCCCGCCCTTGCCCGCCCGCACCAGAACCTCGCTCCGGGCCAGGTCCACGTCCTGCACCCGTAGCGAAAGCGCCTCCCCCAGCCTCAACCCGGTCCCGTAGAGGAGCGTCGCCACCAACGCGGGCACCCTCGCGCGCGAGTCGAACGCGTCCAGTATGCGCCACACCTCGGCGCGCGTGAGCACCACTGGCGCACGTGGGCGATGCCTGGCTCGAACGGTCTCCGCGGAGATGTCGATCGGCAGGTCGAGCACGTCGCGGTACAGGAACAGCAGAGCAGCTAACGCCTGGTTCTGAGTGCTCGCGGCGACCTTGCGCTCGACAGCGAGATTCGAGAGAAATCGCTCCAGGTGGGCACCGTCCAGCGACCGCGGATGGCGGCCGCCGCTGAAACGGATGAACCGGCGTACCCACCCAACGTACGTCTTCTCGGTGCGCTGGCTGTAATGACGGAGTCGCAGCACACGGCGCATCTCCCCGATGAGCGTAACTCGGGGCGGGGTAAGCACGCCGGACGCGGAGCGGCCCGCTGCCGCGAATGATGAATGCCGATGAGGTGGCACGGCCGGAGGAGCCTGGGAAGACTGTCCGAGATCGAAGGCATCCACGGTACGCGTCCCAGCTTCGTACTACCAAACGCAGCGACCCGCCAACCCTGCGCAGCTAGCCATACCGCCCCCCGCGGCGCAAGATACGAGTGATCCGGCCCACCAGTTCCACCCGCCCTGATCCACCGTCGGCTCCCGCCCTCATCCCCACCCAGCCCCGCGCCATGCTCCGCACCCGCCTCTCGCTCGCCGCCGTCATCGCCGCACTCACGTTCACCGCGAGTTCCTGCGCCACGGCCCAGCAGACCACCACCGCCCCCGCCCCGGCACGGACCACCGCCGCCGCCCAGCGCCAGGCTGCGGCTGTCTCATACGAGGTCGCTGTCCAGAGCGCCGCACACCACGAGGCGCGCGTCACCGTCACCTTCCCCGACGTCCCGCGCGGGCAGCCGCTCCAGGTGATGATGAGCCGCAGTTCCACGGGTCGCTACGCCATCCACGAATTCGCCAAGAACGTCTACGACGTGAAGGCGGTCGACGGCCAGGGGCGCGAGCTGACCATCACACGGCCCAGCCCGTACCAGTGGGATGTCCAGGGACACGACGGCACGGTGAAGGTCACCTACACTGTCTTCGGCGACCGGGCGGACGGTACTTACCTGGCCGTCGACCGCTCCCACCTGCACTACAACGCACCGGCTCTCTACATGTGGGCGCGCGGGCTCGAGGAGCGGCCCATCCAGGTCCGCTTCAACATCGACCAGCCGGGATGGCGGATCGCCACCCAGCTCGCACCCACCGCCAACGGCTCCGTCTTCACCGCCCCACACCTGCAGTACCTGCTGGACAGCCCGGTGGAGATCAGTGCCCACAACGTCTATTCGTGGAAGGTTGAGTCGGGCGGTCGCACCCAGGAGATCCGCGTCGCCCTCCATCACGACGGCACCGAGGCCGAGGCGGCCGCCTACGTGGATGGCACCCGCCGCATCGTGGACGCGCAGATTGCGGTTTGGGGCACCCTGCCGGAGTTCGACTACGGCAACTACACCTTCCTCGCCGACTACCTGCCGTGGGACAGCGGTGACGGCATGGAGCATCGGAACTCCACCATCGTCATCAGCTCACGTCCGCTCTCCACCGGCATGCTCGGCAACCTGGGGACGGTGTCGCACGAGTTCTTCCACATCTGGAACGTCGAGCGGCTGCGGCCGGCCGACCTGGAGCCGTTCGACTTCACCCGTGCCAACATGTCGGACGACCTCTGGCTGGCCGAGGGCTTCACGCAGTATTACGGCGGACTGATAATGCGCCGCGCCGGGCTGGTGAGCGACACCGCCTACGCGCGTACGGCGGGCGGCATCGCGAATGCCATCATCAACGGGCCGGGCCGCCGCTACTTCTCGGCGGTCGAGATGAGTCGCCAGGCGCCGTTCGTGGATGCTGCCACAGCCATAGACCCCACCAATCGGGCGAACACCTTCATCTCGTATTACACCTGGGGCGCCGGCATCGGGCTCGCCATGGACATGGAACTGCGTCAGCGCTACAACACCACGCTCGACGCCTACATGCGGGCTATGTGGGAGAAGTTCGGCCGTCACCAGGAGAACTTCGCGCCCACCCGCCCCTACACCACCGACGACGCTCGCCGCACGCTCGGCGAGGTCGCCCGCGACACTGCCTGGGCGAACGACTTCTTCGCCCGCTACGTCACCGGCCGCGAGGCGCCCGACTACGTGAAGCTGCTCTCAGCAGCGGGTGTTCTGTTGAGGCAGGCGGAGCCCGACAGGGCATGGATGGGCGACGTCCGCTGGCAGGCGATGGACGGCGCGTTGGTGCTTGCCTCGCCAACCATTGTCGGCACGCCGCTCTACGTGGCCGGGATGGACTCCGGTGACCGCCTGATCCAGCTCGACGGGCGCGCCATGAGCTCAGCAGCCGACGTGGCGGCGGTGCTCGACGCACACCGGGCGGGCGACGTGGTGGCGGTGGTGTTCGAGAGCCGCGGGACACGCCAGCAGGCGACGATCACGCTCGCCGTCAGCCCGCGACTGGAAGCGATGCTGTTCGAGGAGGCCGGACAGCCGGTGACGGCCGCGATGCGGTCGCTGCGGGCAGCGTGGATGGACGGCGGACAATAGCTGTGACGTGAGCGCGGAGTTCTCACGACCTTCCGGGGAGGAGAATGCTGGATGAACGCGCCGGAGCGGCTCCCGGACGGTATCCTGACGCCCTCAGGCGCAGGTATCCTCGTATCACGTGGCCAGCATTCTGGGGGACGGTACCACTGGCACTCGTCGCGCTCGCACTCCTCGGCTCCGTGGCCTTTCCGGCCCGCCAGAGCTGGCGAATCATGCGGCTGCTACGCGAGACCAGCGATGTAGTGGCACCGGCAAGGGCGCTCGTGGAGCAACTACAGACCGGTATGGCGAACGAGCGAGTCGCGCTGCAGAGCTATGCACTCTCGGGCGACCGGACGCTACTCAGTAGATACGAGGTGACGGCCGCCGACGACCAGCGGCGACTTGTCCTGTTGGGTCGTTTGACGGAGCACTTCGATCCGACGGCAGCGAGCCATGCGCACCGACTCCAGGCTGGTAGCGCCGGCTGGTATCGGGCCAATGCGGCGATCATCGCGGATGGCGGATCGCCGGCGATGTTCGGTGCGAGCCTCCAGCGCGAGCAGGCGCGCTATGACGGGTCGGTGGAGGCGGCCACCGACCTGTCGTTGGAACTCGCCAACCAGGCGGAAGCGCGGATGGGCCAGGTGCGCAGGCTCGAGTATCTGAGCATCGTCTCCAATGCCGCGCTGGTACTGGCGGCGATCATAGCCATGTACGGTGTGGCCGTCCTCACCATGCGCGAACGGCGGCTCACCACCGTCCTTCGTCGCCGCATGGGCGAGGAGTCTGCCTTGCGGGAGGCCGCGGAAACGCTCGGTGACGCGAACTCCGTGGACGAGGTGACGCAACGGATCGCGCAATCAGCGCTTGAAGTGTTGGCGGGGTGCGGCGCGTTCGTGGAGATCATCGAGAAGGCGGTGGATGGTCCTCCCCGGCTGGTCGTCCGCGCCGTCGCCGGCACAGGGGTGCCGCCCCTCGGTGCAACGAGCCCTCTGGTCGGCTCCAACGCCCAGCGGGCGATGACGATCGACGAACCCCTGCTGCTCGAGGATCTTGCGACTGCCCAGTACTCGGGGGCCGTCGGCACGATGGTCGATGCCGGAGGCCCGGCGATCGTCGTCCCCCTCGGCGGCGATGCGACGCCGAGCGGATTCCTGTTCGTGGTGCGCGACGCGGTACGGCCATTCACTCCCGGCGACGTGATACGCGCCGGAGTCTTTGGCCACCTGGCTGCCCTCTCCTACTCGAAGTGCCGGTTGCTGGACGAGTCGCGCGAGCGAGCGCGGGTGCTGGAGCGCGTCATCCAGAGTCGTTCGCGCCTGATGCGCGGCTTCAGTCATGACGTGAAGAACCCTCTCGGCGCTGCAGACGGTTTCGCGGAGATGCTGGCCCTCGGTGTGTATGGCGATATCTCCGACGAGCAGCGAGCGAGTATCACCCGGATGCGTCGGAACATCGATACCGCACTCGCGCTGATCGACGATCTGCACGAACTGTCGCGCGCCGAGACCGGCCATCTGGCGTTCGCGAGGGAGCCGCTGGACCTTGCGGCGTTCATGCGTGAAATGGCCGACGAGTACCTCGCAGCGGCGCAGGGGCATGGGCTGTCGCTCACCGTAGTGGCCGACGACCACGGTCCCATCGTCATGACTGACCGGACACGTGTGAGGCAGATCGTCGCCAACCTTCTCTCCAACGCCATCAAGTACACCGAGCATGGCTCCGTCACGCTGAGCAGCAGTCGGCATGCGAGCGACGCTGGTGGCGTCGCCGGCCCCGATAACCCTGATGTTCCCGACGGCGGCTGGGCCACCATTCAGGTCACGGACAGCGGCATCGGCATAGCAGCGGACAAACAGCAGTACATCTTCGAGGAGTTCAGTCGGCTCGGCACCAGCAGCGCCACGGGAGCCGGTCTCGGCCTCGCGATCAGCGAGCTCATCGCACGCGGATTGGGCGGGCACATCTCCGTGGAGAGCGAGGTCGGGCGCGGATCGACGTTCACACTCTGGCTTCCCTGCCGCTCGTGACGGCTGCCTGGCGACCGCCTCGCGCCGTTGCAGAACTGCCTCTGTCCGCGCACGCAACCGACCGCGCGGGTGTGGCTGCCTCAGGCCCCTCCTGCCCGCGCGGTCAAACGGCCCCGGAGCAGCTGCGTACCGTCCCTCCTACAGCCGCTCGAACCGAGCCTGGAAGAAGCGCAGGTATTTCGGTTCGTGGACCATTCGCAGGCCACGTACATTCCCGCGCGCCTGATGGACCGCCTGGACGGACTCCGCCGTTACGTCCATGTGTGCCTGGGTGTAGACCCGACGCGGGATGGTCAGCCGGGTCAACTCGAGCTTGGGACGCTTGTTCTCGCCGGTGGCCGGATCCCGTCCCGCGCTCGCGATACCGCGCTCCATGCCCCGGATCCCGGAGTCCAGGTAGAGCTCGGCCGCCAGGGTCTGGGCCGGGAACTGGTCCTGCGACAGATGCGGGTAGAACCGACGGGCGTCCAGGAACACCGCGTGGCCACCAACCGGCTGGACGATCGGGATGCCCCACGACAGCAGCAGGTCGCCCAGGTATCGCACCTGACCGATCCGGGAGTGCATGTAGTCGTCCTGCACACACTCCGCGATGCCGATGGCCAGCGCCTCCATGTCGCGACCGGCCATTCCACCGTAGGTATGAAGTCCCTCGTAAACCACCACCAGGTTGCGGAGTTCCTCGTACAGGCCCTCGTCGTTGACCGCCAGCCAACCGCCAATGTTGACGAGGTTGTCCTTCTTGGCACTCATCCAGGCGCCGTCGGTCTGGGCGCAGAACTCCTTGAGGATCGTCGCGAGAGGGACCCCTTCGTAGCCCTCCTCCCGCTCCTGGATGAAGTAGGCGTTCTCCACCATCCGGGTGGCATCGAGGAAGATCCGGATGCCATGGCGCTGGCAGAGCGCGCGGACTGCCTTCGCGTTGGCCATGCTGACGGGTTGGCCACCCGCCATGTTCACCGTACCGGCCAGGCTCACGTAGGCGATCTGATCGGCGCCCACGCGAGAGATCAGGGCCTCGAGCTTGTCCAGGTCGACGTTGCCCTTGAACGGATGCAGGTTCTCGGGGTCGTGCGCCTCGTCGATGATGACGTCGACAAAAACGCCGCCGGCCAGCTCCTGGTGCACCCGAGTGGTCGTGAAATACATGTTGCCGGGAATGGTCTGGCCACTCCGGATCAGGACCTGACTGAACAGATGCTCGGCGCCGCGCCCCTGATGGGTGGGCACGATGTACCGGTAGCCGTAATGCTCCTGGATCGCCGCTTCCAGGTGGTAGAAGTTGCGGCTTCCGGCGTAGGCCTCATCACCGAGCATCATCCCGGACCACTGCCGATCACTCATCGCGTTGGTGCCGCTGTCGGTGAGCAGGTCCAGGTAGACGTCATCGGAGTGGAGCAGGAATGTGTTGTATCCGGCTGCTTCCAGCGCCGCCGCGCGCTCCTCCCGACTGATCATGCGCAGCGGTTCGACCATCTTGATCTTCCACGGCTCGGCCCATGAACGTCGGTGCGACTGCTGGCCCACGGTCTGGATGGGAAGTGCGCTCATCGTCAGTAACCCTCGGGATGTGAGGACGACGGTCATCACGATGATTCGGTCATCGTGGGGACGGCGACTCTCATCACCGTCTGAGGTCACAACGCCCCTAGTGTGGAGCGAAGCTCTGCCGTGGGCAAGTGTTTTTCTTCGCCAGGCAACGCGCCGACGGCCAATCCGTTCAGCCGTGACGGCTTCCGGCCGGCTTTCGCGCAATGACCAGTGAGGGCCGCCACTTCGCGGCGGTCCGACCAGGCCACGGACCGGAGGGCGAGCGATGCAACAGATCAGGATCAACGGCAAGACGCTGGAGGCCTACACCGTCTGCGGCAAGGTGGCCAGCGCATCCAAGCACCTCGAAACCCAGGTGCACGGCGGAGGAGGGGGCGGCCAGAGCTTCGGTGGTTCGGGCTACAGCGCGCCCGTCCACATCAGCTCCACCACCACCACGCACGACCAGATCTTTCTCGTCGACCCTTCCGGATCGGAGCATGTCCTCAAGCTGAAGAACTGGGACATCGCATGCCGGGAGAGCAACGAGATGATGGCCACCTGGATGACGAAGAAGGGTGGGCAGAAAGGTCCCTGGGTGGCCATCCGCAACGTCAGCACCGGGAGCACCGACTACAACGATGGCGAGCTCGGCAGCCTGGCCCGCCCCAAGCTGCTGCTGCTCGTGCTCCTCCTCCCATTCGTGACGGGCTTCAGCGGCCTGTCTATCCTGCTCTCGGTGATTGCACTGATCGCGTATGGCTTGCTCGGCGTGATGGGACGGCGGACGATCAAGCAGAGCGGGGTGCTGTTCGAGCAGGTCTCGCGATGACCGAGCCCGGAATGCACTGCCGGTGGGTAGCGAGCTGTCCGGACCGCGGATCGAGACGGTTGCCGAGCGGAAGTGACACGCCGTTTCCCGGGCCCTGAACCCGGGCTGGCGACAATCCGGCGGGGGGAGGGGCAAGGCGATCGTGGAGTCCATCTTCCAGGTTGCACGTGCCCCTCCCTCGGTTGTACTGTTGCGACCCTGGAGAGTCGCGACGAGCGCGACCGTTCACGAATGCGCCCGCACTGCCGTCCGATCAGCACGGCGCCGGCGCGCACGAGATACGTCATGGCGCCAGAGCACAATCGGCCAGTGCACGGGCTGGAGCTGGGCGGGCCGGGTGTGCCCGCAACGGCCGACCGGAAGCTCCTCGATGACGTCTTCAGCGCCGCCTACGAGGAACTCCGTCGGCTGGCCGCGGTCGTCCGCCGCGATGACCCCAGCGCCACTCTCACACCGACGGCGCTGGTCAATGAGGCCTGGCTCAAGCTCGCCGGCTCACCCGGTGTCGCGGACACATCGCCACTGCACTTCAAGCGCATTGCCGCTCGCGCCATGCGCCAGGTTCTGGTGGAGGCGGCCCGCCGTCGACGCGCCGGCAAGCGCGGCGGCGAGGGAGCTGTCATCGTCACCTTTGACGACTCCCTGGACGAGGCGACTGGCTGTGCCGATGAAGTGCTCGCCCTGGACGAGGCCCTGAACGACCTGGCCGCGATGCACCCGAGGCAGGCGATGATGGTGGAGAGTCGCTTCTTTGGCGGACTCGACATTCCGGAGACGGCCGCCCTGCTCGGCATCTCGGAGGCAACGGTGCTGCGCGACTGGCGCGCCGCCCGCGCCTGGCTCGCCGTCGAACTGCGTCACTCCAACTGACCGGGCATCGGTGCGACACGTCCGGTAATCACCATCACACACCCGCCAGGACAGGCACCAACATGCAGGCTCTACGGTGGGAACGCGTTCAGGAGCTCTTCCATACGGCGGTCGACCTGCCGCCGACCGAGCAACAGGCCTGGCTGGAGAGCGCATGCAGCGACGACCCGTCGCTCGTCACCGATGTCCTCGGTCTCATCACCGCCGACTCCAGCGCCTCCGATTCTCTCCTGGGGCATGACATTGGATGGGTCGCCAGCCGCATCCTCGAGACGCCCTCCACCGCCGCTGTCCCCCGCACGATTGGCCCTTACCGGATCACCTCCTTGCTGGGGGAGGGCGGCATGGGAGTGGTCCACCTGGCCGAGCGGGACGACCTGGGCAGCCGGGTGGCGATCAAGCTGTTGCGCGATTCGTCACTCTCCCCGGCGCGACGCGAACGGTTTGCCGCCGAGCAGCGGATGCTGGCCCAGCTCAACCATCCATCCATCGCCAGGCTCTACGACGCCGATGCGCTGGAGGACGGCACGCCCTGGTTCGCCATGGAATACGTGGACGGGCTCCCGCTCACCGAGTACTGCGCGCGGAACTCGCTCACCGTCGACCAGCGGCTGCAACTCTTCCGCGAGGTCTGCGAGGCGGTGCAGCACGCCCATCGTCACGCCGTCATCCACCGCGACCTCAAGCCGTCCAACATCCTGGTCACTGCCGACGGCACGGTGAAGCTGCTCGACTTCGGTATTGCCCGACAACTGGAGGCGCTGGACCAGCCGGTGGACCAGACGCGTACCGCCCTGCGATTGATGACACCCGCCTACGCCGCACCTGAGCAGATCCGCGGCGAACGGGTCGGTATCCACACGGACGTCTACGCGCTCGGAGTGGTGCTCTACGAGTTGCTCGCCGGTCGACTGCCGTTCGACCTCTCCAACAGGACGCCGGGTGAGGCCGAGTCGATCATCACCGACCACGAGCCTGAACGGCCGTCGTCCGTCGCCCGGACCACCACCGCGCCGCCACGGCTGGCCACCTCGTCGTGGGCTGATCTCGACGTGCTCTGCCTGACGGCGATGCACAAGGATCCCCAGCGTCGCTACCGCACGGTGGAGGCGCTGCTACGCGACCTGGACCACTACCAACGCGGCGAGCCGCTGGACGCGCGCCCTGACAGCGTGGGCTACCGAACCGGCAAGTTCGTCCGTCGCCACCGGCGGGGCGTCGCCCTGACCACGACCGTCCTGGCCCTCGTCGTGGCTCTGGTCGCCTTCTATACCGTCCGCCTCACCGCAGCCCGGAATGCTGCGCTGGCCGAGGCGGCCCGCACACAACGCGTACAACGTTTCATGCTCGGCCTCTTTGACGGAGGTGACGAGGCCGCCGGCCCAGCCGACAGCCTGCGCGTGGTGACGCTGGTCGATCGGGGTGTGCAGGAAGCCCGTCTCCTGGACCGCGACCCGCTCATCCAGGCCGAACTCTACAACACCCTGGGCGGTGTCTCCCAGCAGTTGGGCAACCTGGCCACCGCCGACACCCTGCTCCGCGCCGCGCTGGAGAAGCGTCAGGCGCTCCTCGGCCCTGACAACGCCGACGTCGCCGAGAGCCAGGTGGCGCTGGGGCTGCTGCGGGTGGATCAGGCGGAGTATGAGGAAGGAGAACGGCTCATCCGCTCCGGGCTCGCAACCGCCGACCGTCTGCCGCCCACGCACCCCGTGCGAGCCGCCGCCACCGCCGCGCTGGGGAGGGTACTGGAGGAGCGCGGCGAGTATGCAGAGGCGATTCCGGTGCTGGAGGAGGCCGTGCGGCTCCAGACCGCTCCCGGTCCACCCACCACGGAACTGGTCGAGAGCCTGAGCGAACTGGCCAACACCCATTTCTACGCTGGCCACCTCGCGCTCTCCGATTCGCTCAACCATCGCATCCTGGCCATGGACCGCCAGCTCCACGGAGACCGTCATCCCAGGGTAGGCGACGACCTCATAAACCTGGGCGCCATCCAGTTCGAGCAGGGTCACTATGGCGACGCGGAACGATACTACCGCGATGCGCTGGCGATCATCGAACCATTCTTCGGGCCGGATCACCCGAACACCGCATCGAACCTGACGATGCTCGCTCGCTCGCTGGTCTTCCAGCAGCGATACGACGAGGCGACAGAGCTGCTGCGTCGCTCGCTCGCCATCCAGGAACGGACCTACGGCCCGGTTCACCCGGCGGTCGCATCGGCGGTGAACGAACTGGGAACAGTCGCGCTGCAGCGCGAGCAGTACGATGAGGCGGAGCGCTACTTCCAGCGGATGGTCGACATCTATCGTGAGGTCTACAGGGACCACCATTACCTCATCAGCATCGCCCTCTCCAACCTGGCCAGTGTCTACCTGGCGCGTGGCGAGCCTGCCCGCGCGGAATCGCTCTATCGCGAGGCCCTGCATCGTTACGAGTCCACTCTGCCCCCCACGCACATCAACGTCGGGGTCACCAGGATCAAACTCGGTCGCGCACTATTGCGACAGCATCGCTATGGTGAGGCGACGGTCGAACTGCAGGCCGGCTATGACATCGTCGAGAAGCAGGCCACACCGTCGGTGAGCTGGCTGCAGGCGGCACGGAAGGACCTGGCCGAGGCACGAGCGGCGGGGACGGGGCGGTAGAACACGCCACGGATGCAGGGCCCAGTGACCCACGCATCGCGAACCGCGTCATTCCTGGGGGTACTGGAGCCAGCCAGGCGTCGTTAGGATCCGACGTCGAGGCGTCCGGTACGGTGAGTGAGCTCCCTCCCTCCAATACTGCCTCCATCTCTCTCGCTTCCCTGCATCCATTGTCCGACTGGAATTTCTGGCGCGTCTGCCGGTTGGTGCTGCTGTCACTGGTCTCCGCCGTGGGGCTCGGGCTGATACTGCGCGTCGCGCACGGCTCGCCCACGAGCCTCGTGGAGCCGAAGCTGGCGGCTGTCGACACGATGGGACTGGAAGGGCCGATCACGCGCGAGGACGTGCTGCGGCCACGTTCACCTCGCTCACCGGCCGCACTGGCCCTCAGCCTGACCTCCTCCGACCGACGCTCTCCCTCCGCCCTTGCCCCCTCCGCAGCGATCAGCCTCGGCGGCCTCCCATTCATCCCCTTCCACGCCAAGCAGGGCGAATACGTGGGAGAGGTCCGGATGGGGCTCTGGCCGGCCGAACGCCGATGGACGAATAACGCCAGCTATGCCAACCCGGCTGGCTTCTTCGTCGTCACACCTGCGCTTCGCTCACAATCGGTGTCGCCGCACTTCACCATCGGCGACTTCGCCATGAAGGAAGGCGCGCGCGGCCCCAACGGAGAAACGTACGTGGTGCTCCAACCGGAACTGCTGGAGAAGCTGGAGTTGACACTCGCCGAACTGGCCGCCTCGGGCGCCCGGGTCCGCAACTTCCGCATCCTCTCCGGCTTCCGTGCTCCGCACTACAACAACGGCGTGGAAGGTGCAGCCCAGTCCAGTCGCCACCAGTATGGCGACGCGGTCGACCTGATAGTCGACGACAACGGTGACGGCCGGATGGACGACCTGAATGGAGATGGCGTCGTGAATCGCGCCGATATCTATCTGGTTGCTGACGCCATCGAGCGGGTCGAGCGCAGGCACCCAGGACTGGTGGGCGGACTGGGTCTGTACGACGCGATGGGCCCGAGCGGACCCTTCCTCCACGTGGATGTGCGCGGCAACGCCGCCCGCTGGGGCAGTGCCTCGCGCGGGGGCGGCAAGGCCGAGCCGACACCTGTCTGGGGAGCCCTGCGCACTGCGGCCAGCGCAGCGGTGCGCGGAGTGAGCCGTCCAGGCTGCAGCGCCGATGCAGCCAGCGCGGTTCTGTGCGCCACCCGGAGCGAACTCGCTCGGCGCGGTGGCGGCGACTGAACCGCAGTAGAACGGTGCACCCTGCGCTGACCTCCAACCACTCCCGGAAGATTCCATGAACGACGTCGGCCCGCTCGCTTCACGGCTATCGCGGTCGAAGTCGCTGCGACCTGGATGACCGCTCGCGGCACGAGCGGTTATGACGCAGTGATCGTTGGCGCGGGCCCCAACGGACTGGCCGCGGCCATCCGGATGTCGCAAGCCGGACGGTCCGTCCTGGTTCTCGAGGCCAACGACGTGGCTGGCGGGGCCGTGCGAAGCGAGCAGTTGACCCTTCCTGGCTTCCTGCACGATACCTTTTCCGGCGTCTATCCGATGGCGGCGGCGTCCCCGTTCCTCCGCTCGCTCCCGCTGGCCAACCACGGGTTGGAGTGGGTGAGCTCCCCCGCGTCACTCGCCCATCCGTTCGACGACGGCCCGCCGGCCATGCTCCAGGGGAGCGTGACGGATACGGCAGCCACCCTCGGCGAAGCAGGGCCAGCTTACCGTCGCCTCATCGGTCCCCTGGTGGAACGGTGGGAGCAGACGACAGCGGACGTGATGAGCCCCATCCGGTTCCCGCGACACCCGTTCGCCATGGCCCGCTTCGGCCTTCACGCCCTGCGGTCGGCGCAGAGCATCGCGACCCGGACACTGGGCGACGACGCACGGGCTGGGGCGCTCTTCGCCGCCTCAGCCGGACACTGCGGTCTTCCCCTCGACATGCGGGTGACGGCGGCCTACGGACTGGTGCTCACCGGAGCCGGCCATGCCGTCGGATGGCCACTGGCGCGGGGCGGGGCACAGTCGATAGTGGACGCCCTGGCCTCGTATCTTCGCTCCCTCGGCGGCGAGATTCGCACCGGGGTGCGAGTCCGTTCATTGGCCGACCTGCCGCCCTCGAGGGCGATCTTCCTCAACCTCACACCCAGGCAGGTCATCGATCTCGCCGGCGATGCCCTCCCGTCGCGCTACGTCCGAGGCCTGCGCCGATTCCGTTACGGCGCGGGGACGTTCAAGGTGGACTGGGCACTGGCCGGGCCCGTACCCTGGCGATCGCCCGAATGCGCCCGTGCCGCCACCGTGCACCTGGTGGGGTCGCTGGGCGAGGTGTTGGAGTCGGAGCGACATCCCTGGCACGGCAGGATGGCCGACCGGCCGCTGGTCCTCTTCTCCCAGCCCACCCTCTTCGACCCCTCGCGAGCCCCTGCCGGCAAGCATACGGCGTGGGGTTACTGTCACGTGCCCAACGGCTCCACGGTGGACGCCACGGAGCGCATCGAAGCCCAGGTTGAACGCTTTGCCCCCGGTTTCCGCGACCTCATCCTCGCCCGCCACGTGCTCTCGCCGGCAGAGCTCGAGCGGAGGAATGCCAATCTGGTGGGCGGCGACGTGAACGGCGGTGCGGCCAATCTCGGTCAGCTGTTCTTCCGGCCCATGGCCAGGTTGAACCCTTATGCGACCCCCGTGCGCGGGCTCTACCTATGTTCCGCCTCCACTCCCCCGGGGGGCGCTGTCCATGGCATGCCTGGCTTCAACGCCGCCGAGGCAGCGCTCGACGCCGGCTTCTGAACATGGGTGCCGGGAAAGGCTGGCACTCTCCGGTCCGGGGCACAGGCTGCCGCCCGCGAAGAGGCGTTCGTCACTCCGCCGCTTTCTCGTCCGACTTCGCCTTGAGCAGTGACAGCACCACGCCGCCCACGAGAATCAGGGCCACCACGCCGAGCAGCATGAAGTTGAAGTTCGGCCCGAGCTCGTCACGAAGCCAGTCGGCAATGAGCATCTTCACGCCCACCAGCGCCAGGATCAGGGCGAGCGAGTACTTCAGGTAGCCGAACTTGTCCATCGCCCCAGCCAGCGCGAAATAGAGCGAACGCAGTCCAAGGATCGCGAAGACGTTGCTCGTCGCGACCAGAAACGGGTCGGTCGTGATCGCGAAGATGGCCGGAATGGAATCCACCGCGAAGAGCAGGTCGGTGCTCTCCACAAGCACCAGCGCCACCGCCAGCGGCGTCAGCAGGATGCGCCCCGTCTCGGAGCGCAGGAAGAAATGCTGGCCGTGAAACTCATTGGTGACGGGGAAGAATCTGCGTGTGGTGCGCATCACCCACCCCTTCGCCGGGTCCTTGTCCTCGTCATTTGATATCAGCATCCGCACCGCCGTGAAGATGAGGAAGACACCGAAGACGTAGAGCACCCAGTGGTAGCGGGAAACGAGGTGCGCCCCGACGCCGATCATCAGCCCGCGCATGACGAGCGCGCCGAGTATCCCCCAGAAGAGCACCCTGTGCTGGTAGATGGCCGGTATGCCGAGCGACGTGAAGATCATCGCCATGACGAACACATTGTCGGCGCTCAGCGACCATTCGATGACGTAGCCGGTGAGGTATTTCACGACCGCCAGTCGACCGTCGTTGATCTGGCCGTCCACCGCGTCCACGGCCTTTCCCAGCCCCTCCCAGTGGTTCTCGTAGGCGTAGTAGACGAACACCGCGAAGAGCAGCGCGACCGTCACCCACGTGATCGTCCAGTAGAACGCTTCCCGCACCTTCACCACGTGCGCCTCGCGATGGAAGACGCCCAGGTCGAGGGCAAGGAGGAGCAGGATGAAGATGAGGAAGCCGAGCCAGACGAGAATCATCGGGGAATCGATTTTGGAGGGATGATCGGGCGAATTACGTTCTGATCCAGCGTCTGGCCAGCAGCATCTCAGCCACTCAGTACTTCGGCCGTCTCGCTGGCTGCCGCCCACGCGGCCAGCGCGGTATCCAGTTCACGGCGGGCACGCTCGAGATCGCCCGCCAGCCTGGCCGCCTGCGCGGCGCCGGCCCCATCCACGTAGAGCGCGGGATCCTCCAACTGCGAGGTGAGGGCGGCGACACGAGCCTCCGCTGTCGCAACCGCCTGTTCCGCCTTCTCGACGGCCCGCCGCGCGTCGCGAGCCTGACTGCGGCCGCGATCGGTGCCTCCATTTCGCTGCTGGGCACGCTGCTTCTCCTGCGTACGGCGTAGCGACTCCTCCTCCGACGTCCTGGCCGAGGCCGCCTGGGCCTGCTCCTCGACCACCACTTCCCATTCGGCAAAACTGCCGTCGAAGACGGAGATGCGCTGGTCGTGCAGCACCCAGACGCGCGTGACCAACGCGCGCAGCAAGGCACGATCGTGGCTCACCAGCAGCACGGTGCCCGGGTAACGCTCGATGGCATCCTCCAGTGCCTCGATCGACTCGACGTCCAGATGGTTGGTCGGCTCGTCGAGTATGAGAAGGTTCGCCCGCGCCAGCATCATCATCGCCAGTGCCACACGGGCCCGTTCACCGCCACTGAGGGTCTCGGGACGACGCAGCACCTCGTCGCCACTGAAACCGAAACGACCCAGATGACCCTGGATGTGCCCTCGCCCCCATTCCGGACGCAGGTCGTTGATGATCTCGTAGATCGTCTTCCCCGGCGGCACCTGGGTGAGATCCTGACGGTAGTAGGCGACGCTCACCGAACTCCCCACCTTGAGCATCCCCGATGCCGGCGGCCGATCACCGACGATCGTCCGCAACAACGTCGACTTGCCCGTCCCGTTGGGACCCACCAGGCCAATCCGTTCACCGCGCCGGGCGACAGTCGAGAAATCGCGCACCAGGACACGCTCCCCATCCGCACCGGGCACCGTGATCGTCGCCCGGTCAGCCACCAGCACCTGGTCGCCGCCGCGCTCGGCGACCTCCAGCCGCAACGTCATCGAATCATCGTCGGTCGCCGGCGCGCTCAACCTGGGTAGCCGCTCCAGTCTCTTGCGACGCCCCTTGGCCTGCTTGCTGTTCTGGCCGGCGATGTTGCGACGGATGTAATCCTGCTCGGCGGCGACGATCCTGGACTGCTTGTCGAAGTTGCGCTGCTGAGCCAGACGGCGTTCGGTCCGTTGAAGCACGAACGCTTCGTAACCGCCTGCATAGGCGATGGCCGTGCCGTTCTCCACATGCAGGATGTGGTCGGCCACCGTCGCCAGGAAGTCGCGGTCGTGGCTGATCACGACGACGGTCTTCTCCGTGTCGCGCAGGTAGCGCTCCAGCCAGCGGGCAGTGTCCAGGTCCAGATGGTTGGTGGGTTCGTCGAGCAGCAGGACGTCGGCCGGCGCGACCAGTTGCCGCGCCAGACCCACCCGGCCACGCTCACCGCCGCTCAACAGCGCCAGATCCTGCGTCCTGGCCGCCACCGCATCAAATCCCAACCCGTCCAGCACCGCGTCGACACGCGACGCGATCGTATAGCCGCCCTCGCGCTCGAACCGCTCCAGGTCGCGCGAGTAGCGGTTCATGATGTCTTCGGTGACAGCCTCGCCCAGTTCGCCCAGTCGCAGGGCCTGTTCCTCCAGCGATCGCTCCAGCGCGAACAGCTCGGAGAACTCACCGGCAGCGGCTTCCCAGACCGTCCTCGCCTGGCCGAAATCGCGATGCTGCTCCAGCAACACCACGCGCAACCCGCCCGCTACCGCCACCTGGCCCCGCGTGGGTGCCTGGCTACCGGTGAGGAGACGGAAGAGCGATGTCTTGCCGATGCCGTTCCGCCCCACCATGCCCCACTTCTGGCCGGCGCCAATGGTGAACGTCACGCCATCCAGCAGCGTCGTGCTGCCGTACTCGATGGCGACGTTTGAGACGGAGATCTGCGTCATGTGTTGGATCGGACAGCGGCGGTGCGAGAATGTTGCGCCGGACAGTTCACGCCGGCGCGGCTGAATAGGATGTTAACACCCCACCGGCCCACGAAATACGGACGCCGCGGCCCAGCATGAACGAGAGCTGGCCGCAAACAACGACCCGGGGACCGCGATCGTCTACTTCGCGACCCATTCCCGCCAGGTCGGCTCAGCGGCGCCGATCGTCAACTGGTGCTGCCATCGTACCAGTGGCATCACCAGCAACATCGGCTCCTCCGTCAACCACCTGAGCCACCGCTCGTCGGAATAGCGGGCGTGCGCCAATCCGAGCTCCGCATAACGTCTTGACTCCCGGTCTATGAGCGCCGGGATGCCGAACTTCTGCACGTATCGCTTCAACTCGCCGGGCGACGCCGGTCGCTCCATGAGATCCACGAAGTGCGTCTTCACCCGACGCTCGGCAAAGAAACGCTGAGCCTTGCGCGTATCGGCACTCTTCTTGACCCCGAAGATCTGGACTTCCATCAGCCTGTGAATGGTGGAGGGCGACGTCGGCGTGCTGGCCGGCGCACGGTTGGATCAAGATAACCGGGTGGTGGCGGATGCCCGTCCGCCGCGCGGCTGAACCATTCCGGCCGGGATTTCGCGATCGTGAACCGGTTCCCCACCAATTTTCCGGTCATGCCCGCCGCACATCCCTTCCGCTCCGCCTGGTTCGCCCCCAACCGTCACCTGCAGACCGTCTGGGGAAGGCTGTTCCGCTCCAATGCCCGACTTCCTCTGCGCATGGAGCAATGGCCAATGCCCGACGGTGACCAAGTGGAACTGCATCGCCTGGACGGCTTGCCCGGTCGACCCCGCCTGCTCGTCCTGCACGGCCTGGAAGGAGGGCCGCATTCGCATTACGTGCACGGCCTGCTCCAACTCGCTCATGCCCGCGGCTGGGGCGGCAACCTGCTCGTCTTCCGCTCCTGCGGCGGCACACTCAACGACACGCGCCGCTTCTATCACTCCGGCGAGACCGGCGACCTGGCGGCAGTGATCGAGCGCCTGATCGATGAGGCCCCCGTCAGCCCGATCGGACTGATCGGCGTCTCGCTCGGTGGCAACGTTCTGCTCAAATACCTGGGTGAGCGCGACACCGACATCCGACCGGCCCTGGGCGCCGCTGCCACCATCTCGGTGCCCTACGACCTGGCGCGCGGCGCGGACGCGGTGAGCCAGGGCTTCGCCCGCATCTATCAACGCCACTTCCTGCATTCGCTCACGCGCAAGGTCTCGGCAAAGCTGGAACGTTATCCCGATCTCTGCGATTCACGGGCGCTGGCCAGTGCGCGCACCCTGCGCGATTTCGATGACGTGGTCACGGCCCCCGTGCACGGATTCTCCTCTGCCGCCGACTACTACGCGCGGAGCAGCTCGATGCAGTTCCTGCGCAACGTGCGCCTGCCGACACTGTTGCTGAACGCCCGGGACGATCCGTTTCTCCCCGCCACCGTGCTGGACGAGGTACGGTCCATCGCCGCCGACAATCCCATGCTGGAAGTGGAGTTCCCACCATCCGGCGGGCATGCCGGCTTCGTTGCCGGCAGGTTGCCATGGCGACCATCCTACTACGCCGAACAGCGCGTGATCGCCTTCCTGGCGGCAACGCTGGACGGGGAGGATCGGTCACCGGTGTTGGCACGGCATGAGGTTGGCATGCAGTAACAATGAGGTGGCCGCCCACGCGCTCTCCGCACCGTCGGCCACCTCCCCATCCGTTTCCGGGCGGTCCCTCACTCCCCGCGCCCCCACTGCCATGCGTCTCGCAATACCAGTCGTCGCACTCCTGCTCATCGTCCCGCTTGCCGCTTGCAACAAGCCTCAGGACGCCAACGCGGAGGACCACACGATGCATACGGAAGAATCCCCCGCAGGCGACGACGCGACTCCGGCCGCGGCCGCCGACAGCACCCTGCCCGCCAGCGGCGACGAGGCCAAGGCCCGCCTGGCCAGCTCTCCCCGTCACGGCGAATGGGCGATGGTCGGCACAGGCGCCGGCGACAGTACCCGCGTCTGGGTCGTCTATCCCGAGCGCAGCGACAAGGCGCCGGTCGTCGTCGTCATCCACGAGATCTTCGGCCTCTCGCCCTGGATCCGCAGCGTGGCCGACCAACTGGCAGCCGAAGGCTTCATCGCCATCGCTCCTGACCTCCTGACGAAGTACAACATCCCCGGATCGCCGCTCGAGCCGGACGCTGACTCGGCACGGGCAGCGATCGCCGAGCTCACGCCAGCGGAGACCAACCGGCAATTGGACGCCGTGGCGAAGTGGGGGATGGCCCTTCCCGCCGCGCTGCCGACCTACGGCGTGGTCGGCTTCTGCTGGGGAGGCTCGGCCTCCTTCAATCATGCCACCCATGCTCCCGACCTTGGTGCCGCGGTGGCCTACTACGGCACCTCTCCCAGGTCAGAGGCCCTGGCCAACGTCCGCGCCCCGGTGCTCGGCCTCTATGGCGGCAACGACGCGCGCGTGAACGCCACCATCCCGGCAGCCGATTCCACCATGCGCGCCCTGGGCAAGAGCTACAGGCCGGAGATCTTCGAGGGCGCCGGTCACGGCTTCCTGCGCCAACAGGCTGGCGCCAACGGCGCCAACATGGCGGCCACGCGCGCCGCCTGGCCAGCCACCGTGAACTTCCTCCGCGATAACCTGAAGTAGACAGGCCGGCAGGCGACGGGAGGGAACGGCGAGCCGGCGCGGGCATGTCTCTGCGCCGGCTCGCGTGTGTGCATCGTGACCACAGACCTTTCGCTCGGTCGTCCCGTCCGGTGACCCGCCTCGCTAGACTGCATGATGTGCAGCGCGGTGAAGAGCATCCTCCAGCTACTCCCGCCGCGTCGTCCCTCATCAGCGCCTCACATCATGCTGTCCTCGCTCTTCCTCGCCTCCCTCCTCTCCGGGCTCCTCCTCGGCGTCTACGCGATGCTGCACGGCGTGGAGCGGCAGCCGGCGTCGCGTCGAGTCGATACGTCGTCCGCATCGTCGCCGCCCGCGTCCGTGCCGCCACCGCCGCCGCCGGCGCAACTGCAGATCAGCCCGCCCACGGTGGCCGCGTCGGCATTCATGTTCGGGCTGGTTGGCTACCTCCTGCTACGCTTCACGTCGCTCGGGCCGGGCGTGACCATCATACTCTCCGCCGTCGCCGCGGGGCTGGGACTGATCGGGACGCTCACCCTGGTCACGCGTTGGGCCGTTCCCGGCGCCAAGGCAGACCCGGTGGATCCGCGTTATCTGCTCCAGGGTACGCCGGCGCGCGTCACCCGCAGCATCAGCCCGGACCAGGACGGCGAGGTGGATTACGCCGTCGACGGCGCGCGATATGCAACGGTCGCAAGAAGCTTTGATGGCAGCCCGCTAGCGGTCGGCGCGGAGGTCGCCATAGACCGCATAGAAGACGGCATTGCCTACGTGGAAGATTGGGCGCTCGTCGAGCAGCGGCTCTAGACCTCGATCATCCGCGCATCTCCCCTCTTTCAGCTCCGGGGCGACAACCATGGCAGAGATCGCCCTTTTCGTTCTCGTCTTCGGTGGACTCTTCGTACTCCGCTTCGTCCTCGTGACGTTCGTCTTCTTCTGCATCCTGCCGTCGACGGACAACTGTCCCAATTGCGACGGACACACTCTATGGGTGCAGGCGCCGGTACGAAACCGCCTCTTCCCCTGGCTGCGTACCAGTTGGTGCCCCGCCTGTGGCTGGGAAGGGGTACTGCGTCACGATCGTGGCGCACGGCGTGACGTCACCGCCCACTCGTCCATCGAACATCAGGCTGGCAGGCGAAGCTGGTGAGTCCGGCCCGCTCAGGGCGTGTGGCTCGTCGCCAGCAGACGTAGCCAGTCCGGCCAGTTGCCACTGAGCTCGAAGAAGTCGTCGAAATAGACGAGTCCGAGACTCTCCAGATCAGCCAGCAGGGCGCCGAGCCCATCGTCGTCGTGGACGGGTCCGATGGCGATCAACTCTCCCTCGACGCGGAACTCGTCGGCGGTGAGGTTCAGTCGCTCATCGATGGCGTGGCGTACGAGGCCCGCGCGCTCGAATGCGGCGCGTCGGATGAACAGCGTGGGCCGGCCAGCGGCGACGTCCAGGGGCATGGTTCGGTCAGTCGAGGGAGGTCGTCGATCACTACCAGCCACGTGCTCCCCACGTCGCCGACCGACGTACCTCATGCTACATGACCGGGCGGGGCAATGGGAGTACGCACCCTGAAGATGCAACGCCCCTCTTCGCAACCTTCCTGCCCACCCTGCACGATCCCGCTCCAATTGCCCATCTTCAATGGATGACTGAGCAGACATTCGACGTCATCGTCGTCGGTGGCGGGCACGCCGGTACCGAGGCCGCCGTGGCCGCGGCCCGAATGGGTTGCAGCGTGGCCCTCGTCACGAGTGCACTGGAGACGATCGGCCAACTCTCCTGCAATCCTGCCATCGGCGGCGTGGCCAAGGGTACCGTCGTCCGCGAGGTGGATGCGCTTGGCGGCATCATGGGGCGGGCGACCGATCTGGCGACGATCCAGTTCCGCATGCTCAACCAGAGCAAGGGACCGGCAGTGTGGGCGCCGCGCGCGCAGTGCGATCGCGGGCTCTACAGGCGTGCCGTTCGCGCCCTGCTGGAACTCCATCCGCGCCTGTTCCCGATCCAGGGAACGGTTGCCCGGCTCATTCTGGAGGACGGCCGGGCGGTGGGCGTGGAGACGCTGGAAGGACGCAGCTTCGGCGCCCGTGCCGTGATCATCACCACCGGTACCTTCCTGCGTGGACGCATCCACATCGGTACCGGCACGCGGATTACCGGCGGCCGGGCGGGGGATCCGGCGAGTGTGCACCTGGCCGAGCAACTGGAGCAGGTAGGGCTGACGGTGGCTCGCTTCAAGACGGGCACGCCGCCGCGCATAGACGGTCGCACTGTCCGTTTTGAAGTACTCAAGCGGCAGGAGAGCGAGCTGGAGCTCTTCGGGTATCGCTGGGGGCATTTCGGTCGGACGGGGGCGAGCACCGATGCGTCGAGCACCGGCGCGCCGATCGGGCGCGTCGCGGATGACGGTACGGTGAGCACAGCGGTCGCGAGCGCTGACGCGTGGAGGCCGGGTGTCGCGGAGATCGCCGGGCCGCTGCCGCAACTGCCCTGCTGGATCGGCTTTGCAGGTGCCGAGGTGAAGGCCATCGTCGCCGCGCACATCGGCGAGTCGGCCATGTACGGCGGGGCGATCAGCGGACGGGGGCCGCGCTACTGCCCGTCGGTGGAGGACAAGATCGTCAAGTTCCCTGACGCCGAGCATCATCAGTTGTTCCTCGAGCCGGAGGGCTACGAGACGCACGAGTTGTACGTGAACGGCCTGTCCACGTCGCTACCGGCGGCCGTCCAGATCGCCATGCTGCGGGCCGTGCCGGGACTCGAACGGGTGCAGATGACGCGCGCTGGCTATGCGATAGAGTACGACTACTACCCGCCCACCCAGCTCGACACGACACTCCAGGTGCGAGCACTCCCCGGCCTCTGGTTCGCCGGCCAGATCAATGGCACGACGGGCTACGAGGAAGCGGCGGGGCAGGGAATCGTGGCCGGCCTCAACGCAGCCCTGGCTGTCCAGGGGCGACCGCCGCTCGTGCTCGGTCGGGAGTCGTCGTACATCGGCGTGCTGGTGGACGACATAGTCACCCGCGGTGTCGACGAGCCCTATCGCCTCTTCACCTCGCGGTCGGAGTTCAGGCTGAGCGTGCGCCAGGACAACGCCCTCCGTCGCCTGGCCCCGATCGGCCTCGAACTGGGCATCTACAGTGAGGTGGAGAAGCGGGAGATCGCGGCCCACCTGGAAGCCGAGCAGCAGGCGGCAAAGCTGGCCGCGCACACCACCATCACTCCATCCCAGGCCGCCCCGCTACTCGATGCCGCCGGCAGTCGTCCGCTGGCCCACGGCCTGCCCATTGCCGACGTCGCCAGACGACAGGGTGTCTCGCTCCAGGCGCTGTTCGCCGCCGCTGGAGTGGGCGGCACGCTGCCGGCAGAAGCGGTCGTGACCGCCGAGCTCGAGCTCAAGTACGCCGGCTACCTCGCCCGCGAGCGGGCGCAGGCGGACCGATTGCGTCGGCTGGCAACGCTGGCGTTGCCGCCGGACCTGGCGTACGAGAAGCTCAACTCCGTCTCCCTGGAGGCGCGGCAGAAACTGGCGGCGTTGCAGCCGTCCACACTGGCCCAGGCGTCCAGGGTGCCGGGCGTGAGTCCGAGCGACCTGCAAGGTCTGGTGTTCGAGGTGGAGCGGCGGCGCATGATGGCCACGTCAACGTCCGACGACGACGATGGCGGCGAGGCGCAGCCTGATGTCGGCAGAGCGACGGCATCACGCCAGTAAGACGCCATCAACGCGAACCATAGCGCCGGCATCGCGCCAGTATAGCGCCACTTAGGCGCCACTACGCCCCGACATGAATCGATCGGCCCTGCCGAGGGCGGTCGCACTACCCGCCACGGGACGGGAGCGGTGACTCATCCGTTGTCGCTGCTACGCCCCTGTCGGACTCTCCCCCCCGACAGTCACCGAACGGCGCCCCACTGGTCGACCGGACGCCGGGACGGGGAGACTGGGCTACGCCCCCGGAGCTGGCTGCTCCCCGGGATGAGCCCGCAGGCGTGGAACTGCCGCATGTCTTCAGGGGACGGTATGGCTTTCATTCCGGAAGCTGACGATGGCATCCCGGCAGCACGCTTCACTGAGGTGACTCATGCAGGCATCAGTTCGCTCCGCTCCACGGATCGGTTTCCTCTCACTCCTGCTCCTGGCCGCGACAGCCTGCGGTGGTAGCGACGGCCCCACCAATCCGCCCGGTGGGGGAGGGGGTGGCGGGGGAGGGGGCGCAACTGCGGCCAGCCTGGCGATCAGCGCGGGCGACGCCCAGACAGCCGCGCCCGGCGCCGCCCTCGCGGTGAATCCGGCCGTCCTCGTGCGCGACGCGACGGGTAAACCGTTCGCCGGCGCCACGGTCACCTTCACCGTCGACTCGGGCGGCGGGACGATCGCCTCCCCGACAGCCACCACGGGTAGCGACGGTATCGCGACCGCTGGCAAGTGGACACTTGGCGCCACCGGACCGCAGGTTCTCAGCGCCGTGACCGGCACGCTCGCCAGGGTGAAATTCCGGGCGACGCTCCAGGCCACCGGCTCCGCCCTCGCCGCCCAGACCATGTCCACGGCCGGCGGGACGATCACCGTCGACAGATCCGGATCGCCGCTCACCGGACTCACCCTGACCGTCCCGGCCGGCGCGCTCGCATCGGCCACGACGATCACACTCACCGAGGTACCCACCGCGGGTGTGACGATACCGGCCGGCATGACCATCGTGTCGTCATCCGCCCTCGGAATCAGCGCCTCCCAGGCCGCCCTGAACGCGCCTGCCCTGGTCAGGTTCCCCAGCTCGGCCAGGCCGGGGCAGGTCAGCATGGTGGCCCTGCGCAACCGGTCCACCGGGGCGGTCACCGTGCTGCCAACAGTCGCCTCCGATGCCTCTTCCATCACCGTCGCCCTGTCGTCGCTGGACGGTCGGGGTGCGCTGAGCGCCCGCCTGGCAGCCCCGACGCTCTCCCTGTCGCTGGCCGGCTCCCTCGCCGACGACGATCCGATGCTCTTCCAGGTAGCCATCGACCCGGCCCTGCTTGACCGCGACTTCGACTCGGGTTTCCGCCCCGGCAAGGATGACTGGGATTTCGCCCGGAACCCCGTCGCATCACTCCCCTTCCTGAAAGGTGGTGGCGAAGCGCAGACAACTGTCGACCCCGCCGAGGGGATGGTCGCTTCGGCGCTCTGGTACTACGTGAACCAGAAGGGGCAGGGAGGCTCGCTCAATGGCCGCTTCCAGTTGGCGCCGGGCGTGCCGGAGAGCAACCGCGATGGAATCCGATGGACCGCGATTGCCACGAAGGACGTTCCCGACCTCTTCGCTGCAGGCGGAATCGCCACGAAGTGGGAGGAGCATATCAGCCTCGACGCGGCCGCCTTTGCCGCGGCACAGTTCAACGGCATCAGGGCGATGTTCCTGCTCGGCTTCGAGCGCCCTGTCCCCGTCCTCCTCTTCACCAGCGATGAGGATCTCGCGCCGCGACTGGGTATTGCCTACCGGGTAACCGGCAACGGTGTCGATATCGTCGTCCCCGATCGTCCGGGTGTTTCCTACCGTGCCGTCTTCACGCCCGGCGGGATGACGCCCTTCCTGATCGTCGGCGCCAACGGCCTCAGCTACAACGTGCGCGCGATCGCCGGTCTTCACTACAGCATGGTGGTCAGGGACGGGCTCCTGGCATCGCAATTCAGCCGCGTTGCCGCCGGCACCATCGGCAAGAGTGAGGGTTGGCCGTCCGTGACCCTGCACTACGAGAAGGACAAGCTGGACACGGCCAGCGTCTTCCTCGCCGACACGCTGCAACACTGGTGGCAGTGCCAGGGCTGTCCGGAATACGGCTACCGGCCGACCTCGGTTCCAGCGTCTGCGTCGCACGTCCAGCAGTTCAGTTTCGGCCGGATTGCCCAGGATGGGTCGGTTTCCCTGGGCGAGCGCTTCGGGAGCGCGAAATTGGGCCCGGAGATATTCGGTGACACCGTCAAGGAGGTGAAGACCGGCAACGCCATCTATCTTCCCGGTCCCGGTAGTGCTGGCGCCGCAGCCGCCGCGCCAGGCTGGCTGGGCTGGAACACCGTTACCTACAGGAAGATGGAGTTGAAGCCCAAACCCTCCGCCGTGGAGGTCAGTGGCGACACCACGGTCGCCTTCACCGTCTCTCCCAGTCCGGCTGGCCCGACGGGCACCCGATACGCCTGGGTGTTCCGGACCGACGAGGGTCGCGACAGCGTGGAGACGGCGACCACGTCGTACGACCTGGAGCTCGAGACGGGAGCCAGGGGGACGCTCCTCATCATGGCTCTGGATCCCGACTCCCGGCGCGTGATCGGCCGCGACTCGGTGGTGATAACCTCTGACGCCGCCGCCCCGTTCTGGCAGATCACCTCGGTCGTGGACATGGACGACATTTTCGACGAGACCGAGGCGAGCGGAGAGGTGGCAGACCTCCTGAGACGGCTACTGGCCTCGCCCCGGTCGGCGATGCTTGCCGTCGAGAAGAAGGGCGACGGGGTCCGGGAACTCAACCTGAAGGTGCTGCGCTCGGGCGTCTGGACGGCCGATGATTGCTGCCCGCCGGTTGCCGCTGGCCCGCTGATGATCATGCACATGGGTACATCGCCGGCGACCGCACTATCGGTAGGACCGTTCTTCTCGGAATGGAAGTCGAGCAGTTGGACGGAAACGACTTCCGATCTGGCGAGCGGCGACATGGAAGCTCGCGACGTGCTTGGCCTTGTCCAGTACACGGTGAAGGATGCCGGCATCCAGACCGGACCGGCCGGCGCGGTCCGGCTCATCGGGACCCGGAGCGGCAAGACGATGACCGGTTTCATAGGCATCTACATATGGCCCATCAACGGCGATGGCGAGATAGGGGAGGGTCCCGACCTGTACCAGATAAGCTTCACGGCGACCCGGATGCGGTAGTGGTCCTGCACGGCGTCGAGGATGGTTGGTGGGGGTCGCGCTGCGGCTCCCACCACCAGTCCGGCGTGATTGACCTGAGCCAGCCGCCCAACCACGCCCTCCACTGCTCAGCCTGATCAGCCCTGTGCGGCGCGCATCTCACCTCACCGGGGGGTCGACCGCCGGGCGTCGAGCGGGCTTCGGATCGGCGTCGCCACCCATGAACAGCGTGGGCGTGGTGATGCGATCAGCCTCGAAGAAGGGGTAGGAGACCCTGAGCCAGCGATCGCGGTTCTTCCACGGCGGGCCCATCTCCAGGTCGTACTGACGGGTGTACTGGTCCGATCCGTACATGGAGAGTTGGAGCGAACTTCCGGCGCCGCTGATCGCCACCTTGAAGCGGTGGTCGCGGGCGATCACGTAGTTGGTGAGGATCGCACCGTAACTCCATCCGCCTACGCCCAGCCGCTCCCGGTCGGCGATTGACGACAGTACCCCCACTGCTGCGGGCGCTGATCCCTTCTGTCGTGGGTAGGTCGAGCCCGGCCAGCCAGGCGTCGTTCTGTCGCGACAGCGGCCGCAGACTGTCGCCATCCAGAGCGTAGACCTCGGGCGGCCTGTCGGGCTTCGACATGAGCATGGCGATTCGCCCATTGGCCGACATGGTCGGCGATGAGACGACCTGGTCGCCCCGGGTGAGCGGCTCGATGACCCCGCCGTCGAGCCCCACCCGGGCGAGATGGTTGGTGCGGTCGTTCTCGACGGTGAAGATGACGGATTGGCCGTCGTTGCTCCACAGCAGCTCACCCACGTCGCGATCCAGCGTCGGCGCGAGCAGCCTGGGCTCTCCGCCAGTGACCGGGATGACGGCGAGCCGACTCAGGTTGTAGGCCTGGTAGCGAGGCTCACTCCCCTTTCGATAGGCGATGGTGCGACCATCGGGACTCCACCGCGCGGGCCCCCGATCCGGTCCGGGCCAGCTTGTGAGTCTCCGCGGCGTCGCGCCCGGGCGGGCGTCCACGATCCAGACATCGCTGTTGTTGGTTCGATCGGGATCGGGCTCGCTCCGATCGCTGATGAAGGAGAGTTGTCGGCCGTCCGGCGACCAGGTCGGACGCTCCTCCTCGAACGGGCCGTCGACCAACCGCGTAGCCTGGCGCGTCGCGACGTCGAACAGGTAGAGATGGTCGCGGCTACGATCGTAGTAGTTGGTGCCGCCCTTGAACAGGTAGCGATCGATGACGATCGGCCGCGGCCGTGCACTGGAATCGGCCGCGATGGCCGGATCCGGGTCGGTGGAGATGAAGGCGATCTGCCGTGAGTCCGGCGACCAGGCATAGTCGGAGAAGCCGCCCCGGACGTCACTGACCCTCATCGCTTCGCCGCCACGCCGGTCGAGCAGCCAGAGTTGGGAACCGCTGGAACCCTGCCTGGACGAGATGAAGGAGAGGTAGCGTCCGTCGGGACTCCACCGCGGTGAGCGCTCTCCCTCGGCGGAGTTCGTGAGCTGGATCGTCGTCTTCCCGTCCCAACTGGTCATCCACAGGTCACTCGCGCCACGGTCGGATGCCGAGTCGAGGACGGTCACGACGTAGGCCACCCAGTCGCCGGCGGGCGCTACCTGCGGATCGCTGACCTCGCGCAGGCGGTAGATGTCGAGGGGTGCCGGGGAGCGCCGAACCCCTTCCTGCGCTGTGGCCGGTGGAGGGGCAAGGAAACCGACGACGGTGAGCAGGGCGGACAGGAGGTGCGGCAGGAAACGGTTGACGCGCGCGGGCATCCACGACCTGATGGCTGGAGGAAAGTGTGTTTCTGGCGGGAACGAAGCGGGATTCGATATCGGTCCATGTCGGCGCTCCGCACTGATACTGTGGCAGGTACCGTCGCGAGGCCAGGTCGAACAAGCCGCAACTGCCGGAAGGAGGAGCGGCAGGTCGAGGGCGAGCGGACAGGTAGCAGTGACGACGGCCCTGATCGTCGCCAGTTGCGAGGGCGGCCTCACTCCACAGCTGGCACTGGGGGACGGCGAGTCAGCTGTCATCGGTCGCGCGACAGCCCCGGTCCTGGTCGCCGTGCGGCGCCACTGACGCGGCAGCGTTGTGGCAGCCGCGGAATTGCTCATGATCCCGAAAATCGCCGAAAGGTGAGTTGGCATGGGAGCGTTGGGCGACAGGATTCCGGCGTCGGGAGCCCCGAGGTGGTGACCTGGACCCTGGACCCGACGGGATGGATGTGTGCAGCTGAGCGCCTGTCGCGCGTCTCCCCGGTTACGGAGGCTGGGGAAGGGTGCGGATTCGTGGTGAGGCGATGACGATCGTGCCTGGTCGGGAGGTCTACGACCGTCGATCGGGCGACAGCGATCGGGCCACTCTCCCGGCACTGCCACGATTCCTGCACAGTCGTCGAGCGTGAACAGCCAGGTCGCACGGAGCGTCGGGCGTTTACGGACACGTTGGTTCACGACGATCAAGTGAGGGTGACCATGAAGGCAACGGTGATGCTTGCGGCGCTTGGCGCCGCCATACTCTGCAGTACGACGACAGTTGGCGCTCAGGCTCCGGAGCCCGGCTCCGGACAGGGCTGGGTACCGGAGATCAACACTTCGGGAACCGGCGAGGTGAAGACCACCCCCGACCGTGCGACGATAGTGCTCGGCGTCGAGACGCGTGCCGAGACCGCGGCGGCGGCGAGCGCGGAGAACGCGCGCAAGCAGACCGCCGTGATCGCCGCTCTCAGGCGGGCAGGGGTAGCGGAAACGGACATTGCGACGGTCTCATTCACCCTGAGCCCGGACATGCAGTATGACGAGAAGACACGCACGTCGCGGGTGATCGGCTACGTGGCGCGCAACATGGTGCGAGTCGAGGTGAAGGACATCGGGCAGATCGGCAACTATGTCGACGTGACGATCGCGGCGGGTGCCAACGGTGTCAATTCGCTGGACTTCTCGACGTCCAGGGAGGCCGAGTTCCGCCGTACGGCGCTCCGGACGGCAATCGATCGTGCGTGCCAGGATGCATCGGCGATGGCGGAAGCTGCTGGCGGTCGCCTGGGAATGCTGATTCAGGCTGTGTCGAGCGGCATGAGCAGCCGTCCGCCGCAGCCCATGTATGCAGCTCGGGCCCAGATGGCCGACGGGATGGAGCGCACGCCGATATCGGCCGGCGAGATGACCGTGACAGTTTCAGTCCAGACCCGGTGGCAGTTCATCGGCCCGGGTTCGGCGGCAGCCGGCCAGGTGACGACGTGCAGCTGAGCCCCTCTCGATTGCAGGCGACCGGTGGCAGGCGCGGATAGCGGCGACGGGGTTCGACGTTCAGGACAGGCTCTGGAGGAGGGGGTAGGAGAGGGGGGCGCGCCGACCGGTTGCGGCGCGCCCTTTCCCGACGACGGGGAGGCCATCTCGAGCGGGAGATCGATGTCCGCACCGGTCGTCAACCGCGGACCGACCATTTCAGGTTGAGCATCAGTCGCTTCCGGAGCCGTGTCGACCCCGGTTGGCCGTTGTACGTGGACCGCCGTTACCCAGCGGCTGGCTGGCGACACGCCGGCCACTGTTCCCGGTTGTTGAACATCGACCGGCTCGGCGAGCGAGGCAGTTCCCCACGTCGGCCACCGTTTCACGTGGAACATCGGCGTGTCGCCAAGCGAGGCAGTGTACGCCGGCCCACTGTTCCAGGTTGAACATCGGCTGACTCGCCGAGCGGGGGCAGTGGGCCCGGCGCCGACCCACTGTTCCGCGTTGAGCACTTGCTCGGCGAGCGAGGGCAGCGCACCACGCCGGCGCACCGTTTCACGTGGAACACTGGCTGGGTGGGCGAATGAGGGTGGTGCCCCACGCCGGCCCACTCTTCCAGGTTGAACATCGGGTGACTCGCCGAGCGAGGGTAGTGGGCCCGCGCGGGACCTCTCTTTCACATGGAGCATCGGCGTGTCGGCGAGCGAGGGCAGCGCCCCACGCCAGCGCACCGTTTCACGTGGAACACTGGCTGGGTGGGCGAAAGAGGGTGGTGCCCCACGCCGGCCCACTGTTCCAGGTTGATCATCGGCTGACTCGCCGAGCGAGGGCAGTGGGCCCGCGCGGGACCTCTCTTTCACATGGAGCATCGGCGTGTCGGCGAGCGAGGGCAGCGCCCCACGTCGGCCCACCGGCTCACGTGGAACATCGGCGTGTCGCCGAGCGAGGCAGTGCACGCCGGCCCACTGTTCCACGTTGATCATCGGCTTGCTCGGCGAGCGAGGGCAGCGCGCCAACCTACTGCTTCACGCGGGGACTCGACTGACTCGCCGAGTGAGGCAGTGCCCCACGCCGGCTCACTGTTTCACGTGGAACATCGGATGGCTCGTCGAGTGAGGGCAGCGCGCCAACCTACTGCTTCACGCGGGGACTCGACTGGCTCGCCGAGTGAGGCAGTGCCCCACGCCGGCCCACTGTTCCACGTGGAACATCGGCTGGGTCGGCGACCGACGGGGTGCCGGCGGTCGCCTCCGTCCCGGCGCCACATTCCGGGCTCGGCCGGTCAATTTCCGGGGGCTCGGGCGTCCCGCGCGCCGGCGGATGGTCATTCCGTGGGTCGCGGGGTCGTGGACGGCGGCGAGTTGGACGTGGCGCTGGCGACGGCATGGCCCGGAACCCGCAGATGACTGTCCGGTGCCCGTCCCAGGACAGGCAGGCGGCCTCCGGCTGGACAGTTGACTCCCGGGTGCAAGTGTCCTGAATCTCTTCCGGAAATCATCTACGTGCGGGGGAGGGGAGTGCTGGGCGCCCGCCCCGAAGAGCGATCGCGCGAGGCACATCGACCACGGCCCCCACAGCCGCCCACCTCTCCTCCCGAGACCCGCAGCGCCCGACAACGCCGACCCCGAACTGCCTCCAGAATCCAGCCAGCGTGAACCCGCCATGCCCGGGAAGGGGCGCGCAGTGAGACAGCGAGTGGCGACTCCCAGCGCCATCCACCCGGACTGTCGCCGCTGCGCGGCAGCCGTGAGCCCCAGCCCACCTGGCGAGCGCCGTCCGGACGCTCCGGATCCATGCTTCGACACTCGACGCCGTTCAAAAGCCACGATCCGCCCGATATTCGTCCTGTTTCACGTGGAACATCGCATTATTCTCGCGGAGTGATGGCCTATCAGGCACATCCGGGTCTATATTGACCGCTCCACCCGTCTCACCCCCTAGTCTGCACACGTGGCCCGAGTAATCGCGATCGCCAACCAGAAGGGCGGTGTGGGAAAGACCACCACAGCCGTCAATCTCGCCGCCAGCCTCGCCGTCGCCGAGCAGAAGACGCTTCTCGTCGACGCCGACCCGCAGGGGAATGCCACCAGCGGCCTCGGCGTCGACCGGAACGGAATCCGCCAGTCCCTCTACGACGTCCTCCTCGGTGAGGCAGGCATCGACGACGCCATCCTCGCCGGCGTCCAGTTCCGCGACCTCGACCTCCTCCCCGCTACCGCCGACCTCGCCGCCGCCGAGATCGAACTGGTGGACCGACCGGGACGGGAGCAGACGATGCGCCAGGCGCTCGCCGCCGTACGCGATCGCTACGACATCATCCTCATCGACTGCCCACCCTCGCTCGGCCTCATAACGGTCAACATGCTCGCCGCCGCCGACGCCCTGCTCATACCGGTCCAGTGCGAGTACTACGCCCTCGAAGGACTCTCACAACTCCTCAATACTGTCCACCTGGTGCAGCGAGGCGTCAACCCGACCCTCGCCATCGATGGCGTCCTCCTCACCATGTACGACACCCGCCTCAACCTCTCACGACAGGTCGCCGCCGACGCCCGGGAGTACTTCGGGCCCAAGGTCTTCGATACCATCGTGCCGCGAAACGTCCGGCTCGCCGAGGCACCAGGCTTCGGCAAGCCGATCATCCTCTACGACGTCCAGTCGATTGGCGCCCAGGCATACATGGGCGTCGCTCGTGAGCTGCTCGAGCGGCAACGCAACGAGCTGTTGGAGAATGAGCAGGAAGCCGCCGCCGCCGCGGCCGCAACTGCTGCCGGTCGGTCCAGATCGGCAAAGATGGCGGCCGAGCAGAACGGTATCGCCGCGTCGCCGCCGTCAACTTCCTGAACGCCAAGCCGACGCACCACTGCGCCGACGGTAGCACGGCCGCCGCCCAGTCTCCTCCACATCTCTCACGTACATGTCCACCGACAAGCCGCGCCGCCTCGGACGAGGCCTCGAAGCCCTCCTCGCCAGCACCGCTCGCGTCGGTGACAAGGAACACCAGCCTGCCCTGCAGTCCATACCGCTCACCCGAATCCGGGCCAACCCCTACCAGCCGCGAAAGGAGTTCCGCGACGAGGAACTGGCCGACCTGGAGGCAAGCCTCAAGGCGAGCGGACTGCTGCAGCCCATAACCGTTCGCGTGGCGCCCGTCGGTCGCGGCTACGAACTCATCGCCGGCGAACGACGCCTGCGCGCCGCCACCCGACTCGGCTGGAAAGAGATCCCGGCCATCGTACGGGACATCGACAACCGGACCCTGCTCACCCTGGCCCTCGTCGAAAACCTCCAGAGAGCCGACCTCAACGCGCTCGAGGAGGCCGACGGGTACCAGCGGCTGATGGAGGAATTCGGTCTCACCCAGCAACAGGTGGCTGATGTCGTCGGCAAGGATCGATCGACAGTCGCCAACCTCCTCCGCGTCCTCACTCTGCCACCGTCCGTGCGCCGCATGCTCGCCGATGGCCAACTCACCCTGGGACATGCCCGAGCCATTCTCGCCGTACCCGGCGAGCAGGCAATGGCCGAGCTCGCCCGGGAAGCCGTCACCCGCGGTCTCACCGTGCGTGACGTCGAGGCGCGCGCCCGAGCCCGAACCGGCAAGGATCAGAAGAGGCCGGCCGGTCAACGAAAGGACCGCCGACCGGCAGAGGTCAGACGGCTCGAGGATGAACTGCGCCGACACTTCCAGACCGATGTCCAGGTCACAGTCGCCTCCGGTGAGCGCGGTACCGTCAGCATCCAGTTCTACTCGGTCGACGACCTGGAACGAGTGGCAGAGCTGATCCTCGGCACCGCCTACGAAGCGAGCTGAACGAGACTTCCGAGATGTCACAACCCGGCACTTCCTGCCGGTTGCGGCTGGACGCGAAGCTGCTTTTCCTCATCTTTCCAGAGTTATCCCCAGAGTTATCCACACTAGCGCTATATCCTTGCGCTGCAACGACTTATGCGAGTGCACAAAAATCGTTCCAGAGAGTTCCACACTCTTATCCACACTTTGCTCGCCCTCACGATCGTGGCGCTGGCCGGCTGCGGGCCGGCCGGCACCGGGCGGGACGAGGGAGAGACTGGACGACCGTTCAGGGTGGCGCTGCTGACGCCCGGCTCCATCTCCGACCAGTCGTGGAATGGCGGTGCTTACGCTGGACTCGAGCGCATTCGCGACAGTCTTGGCGCGCAGATCAGCCACATCCAGACGCGGACTCCGGCGGAGTTCGAGGAGAACTTCCGGCAGTACGGAGCGCAGGGCTACGACCTCGTATTCGGCCACGGATTCGAGTTCCAGGACGCTGCGGTGCGGGTCGCTCCCGACTACCCGAAAACGCTCTACGTGACGACGTCGGGGAACCAGGTACGCGAGAACGTGGCTGGCATCACCTTCAGCTTCGAGGAAGCGTCATACCTGGCCGGAGTGGTTGCCGGCTCGATGTCGCGCTCAGGAGTGGTCGGCGCCATTGGCGGAACGGAGCTGCCGCCGGTGCGTGCGAGCTTCCAGGCGTTCGAACGCGGCGCCCGTGACGTGAACCCCGAGATCCGGGTGCTGACCTCCTACATCGGCAACTGGGACGACGTGACGGCCGGCAAGGAGCAGGCTCTGGCCCAGATCGGCCGCGGCGCCGACATCCTCTTCCAGAACGCCGACGCCGCCGGCCTCGGGATCTTCCAGGCCGCGCGTGAGAACAGGAACGTCTACGTCATCGGCTCCAACGCCAACCAGAACGGGATCGCTCCCGAGGTCACCCTCGGGAGCGTCGTGATAGAGCTCCCTCATGCCTTCCTTCTCGTTGCCCGCGAGGTGAAGGAAGGCAACTTCAAGCCACGCGTCATCTCCCTCGGCACGGAAGAGGACGTCGTCGTCTGGGTGGCCAATCCGGTGCTCGCCGAGCGCATACCGCCGGCCGTGCGCCAGCAACTGGATTCGCTGGAGGTGCTCATGCGCGCCGGCACGTTCAACCTGCCCGGACTGGAACGAGCATTTCCCGACAAGCACTGAAGCCGGCGATCATCCATTATCAGGTTGCCCGGCGGCACCGGTCCGCGCGGCAGCGAGCGCCCCAACAGAGCAGATCCCTTCATGCCCAGTCCCTCACAGTCCGACCACGCGCCAGCAAGCGCCGCGGCCATCGCGGAGCATCTGGACGGCTTGCTGGAGACAGCCACGACGCCCGACTACTCCGGCGCCCTGAACGGCCTGCAACTGGACAACCGCGGACCGGTGCATCGGGTGGCGGCAGCGGTGGACTTCTCCAGGCGCACGATCGAGGGCGCGATTGCCGACGGGGCGAACCTGATGATCGTCCACCACGGGATGTTCTGGGGTGGCGCCCAGCGCATCGTGGGACCGTCGTACGAACGACTGCGGCTGCTCATGCAGCACGACGTCGCCGTCTACAGTGCTCATCTCCCGCTGGATCGCCACCCGGAGTTCGGCAACAACGTATTGCTGGCGAGCGAACTGGGGCTGCAACCGTCGGGCGGTTTTGCCCTGTACAAGGGGATGGCGATCGGCGTGCGTGGTCAGTCAGACCTGCCCACGGCGACCGTGGTCGAGCGAGCCACCGCACTCGCCAGGCGCCACGGCGGGACCGCCGTGGTCACACCGTACGCCAGCGATCGGGTGACCCGGCGCTGGGGGATCTGCAGTGGCGGCGGGGCGAGTAGCGAGACGTTGCGCGAGGCGCATGAGGCCGGACTGGACACGCTGGTCGTCGGCGAGGGGCCTCATCACACCGCCGTCGACGCGCCGGAGATGGGACTGGTGGTGATCTATACCGGCCACTACGCCACGGAGACGCTCGGCGTGCGCGCGCTGGCCACCCACCTGGAGGAACAGTACGGGCTGCCATGGAGCTTCATCGCCGCGCCCAGTGGGCTCTGACTGGGAGAGCGGTGGTGCGATGAGCCACGCCGACAGCGCTCCTGAATCGCCGCCGGCGCCACCAGTTGACGACCGCCCGCCCGCGCTGGCGCTGACACACATCGCGAAGCGCTTCGGCAACGCCCAGGCGCTCCGTGACGCGACTCTCGTCGTGAAACCCGGATCGCTCCACGCACTGCTGGGCGAGAACGGCGCGGGAAAGAGCACGCTGCTCCACGTGGCATTCGGCCACCTGCGCCCCGACCACGGCGAGATAGCGGTGGACGGATTGCCGCGCAGCTTCGGCTCCCCCGCCGACGCGATCCACGCCGGCCTGGGGATGGTGCATCAGCATTTCCGACTGGTGCCGGCGATGACGGTGGCCGAGAACGTCGCCCTGGGCAGGCCGGGCCGTCGGCTGGCGCTGGAGAGAGTGGCCGATGAGATCCGGGAGGTGGGGGAGGAGAGTGGCCTCCGGGTGGACCCCGCTGCCAGGGTGTCGACACTGGGAGTGGCGGCCCAACAGCGGGTGGAGATAGTGAAGGCACTACTGCGCGGCGCGCGGATGCTGATCCTGGACGAACCGACGGCGGTGCTCGCCCCTTCGGAAGCGGTGGAGCTGCTGGCCTGGGTGCGGCGCTACGTGGACCGGGGCAACGCCGCGGTGCTCATCACCCACAAGCTGCGGGAAGCGCTGGGTGTGGCGGACATGGTGACGGTGTTGCGACGGGGCGACGATGTGCTGACGGCGCCAGTAGGGTCGGTGGACGAGCGAGCACTGATAGAGGCGATGATCGGTAGCCCGGCGACGGTGGGTTCGGGAATGGGAATGGCGGTTGGCGCGGGAGTGGAGGTGGGGGTAGGGAGCCAGCAGGGGTATTGGGCGAGCGGTGCGCGACCACGGCCGTCCGTCGTCATGAGCCTTGGCGCTGCCAGCTACCGCGACCCCCTCGGCATCAGCCGCCTGGACTCCGTCACCCTCGATGTTCACGCCGGCGAGATCCTCGGTGTCGCCGGGGTGGAAGGCGCCGGGCAGCACGAATTGATGCGGCTACTCGCCGGCCGCCTCTCGCCTACCGATGGCACGGCCGTGCTACCACAAACCATTGGCTTCGTGCCTGAAGACAGGCAGCGCGACGCGCTCGCCCTCAGCAGGTCGCTCGTCGACAACGTCCTGCTTCGCGATGCCGGCCAGCGACACGGACGGATGCGGTGGAGCACCGAGCGGGCGCGGACCGCGGCGCTTCTGAGCGCTTACGATGTGCGCGGCGGTACGCCGCTCAGCCTTGCCAGTTCGCTCTCCGGCGGCAATCAGCAGAAGCTGGTCCTGGCCCGCGAACTGGCCGACGATCCGCCAGCGCTGGTCGTGGAGAGCCCCACCCGCGGGCTCGACGTGCATGCCGGGGCGGCAGTGCTGGACCGGCTGCGCGCGGCCCGAGCACGCGGCATCGCAGTGGTCGTCTACTCGAGTGATCTGGACGAGCTGCTGCTGCTCGCCGATCGCGTGGTGGTCGCGTACGACGGCCGGGTGCGCGAGGTGCCGACCACGCGCGAGGCCATTGGTCAGGCGCTGGTAGGGGCCTACTGAACGGCGGCGGTGTCTCCACTCCAGACGCGTCTGCATGCGGGCGGCGAGCACAGCCCCGTCCTCCACGATCCACGTCGGAACGCCTCCGTCGACCGGCGCCGGGTGCTCTCGCGAGTTGTGCTGGAGACCGGTGCGCTTGGTATACCCTGCTGCAGAAGCAGAAACGCCATCGATCAGCGTCGGCTTTCCGTGCACCGAAGGAGAGTACCCGAACTGCAGGCTCAGCGGCGATTTCTCGCGCCCGCCTGAATACACTCCGTCTGCGGTATCGGTCGTGTGCCGCTGAGGCCAGGACGCTGACGTAGCCGCCATGGGCGCGGCCGTCGTCGCGCAAGACGCGCCAGCAGCTCCAGAGTTTCCGGATGATCTGTCAGGCAGTCATGCTGTGTAGGGCCCGGAGCCTGCCAGGATGGTATCGCCGTCCGGATCCTGATCCGGGAGCGACGCGGTGAAGTCGGCGTAGAGCACCTCGATGCGCTCGACCTCATGCTCGGTGAGCGCCGCGAACTCGCGAGCAAGTGCGCGCTTCGACAGCCGGCCGTCGTTCTGACGAAGGAGCCGGTGTAGGAGGTCCACCGTGCGCGCTGGCATTTCAACGACAGCCAGGACGCCCTCGCTGAAGCGGTCGTAAGCCTCGAGCCAGGCGACCTCGTAGGGCAGGTCGCGGCGCACCGTGGTCTCCACGCACCAGTAGAGGAACTCGGCGTGGCGCGTGGCGTCGAAGTAACGGTACCAACGCGCCGTGTCGTTCAGCACCTCCACGTTCCCGCGCTCCGTCGCTCGCCACTGGATGAGCGGCAGGAGCGGCCGGGAGTACGATTCGAGCACGGTGCGATAAGTGCCGATCTCGCGCAGCATCACGGCGCTCACCGGGAAAACGACATCCGGAGGCGTGAACCCGGCCGCCGCCAGCACGTGGTGGATGAGCCACCGGTGGATGCGGCCGTTGCCGTCCTCGAAAGGGTGCACGTATACCAGGCCGAAGGCAGCAGCCGCCGCGGCCGCCACCGGGTCGAGCTTCCCGGCAATCGCGCGCTCGTCGAAGGCCACGAGGCCCCCCACGAGCGATGGCAAGTCCTCGGCGCGCGCGCTGACATGGTCCGGGATCGGGGCCCCGGTGAGCCGGTCGTGCTCGCCGACGAAGCTCCCCTCGGTGCGCAGACCGATGTGCAGGAAGCGCGCGTCGCCAATGACCAGGCGCTGCAGCGCGACAAGTTCGTCGACCGTCAGACGCGTGGCGCCGGCGCGGGCGATGGCCTGCGCCCAGCGCCGCGCGCGCTCGGGCGACGGTGTCTCCCCTTCGATCCGGTAGGATGCGCGGCTGTCGGCGAGGAGAAGGAAGGCCACGGCGCGTGCGAGCACGTCGGTGGGAGTGCGACCGATGACGCGGCGTGCCTGTTCGGCGAGCCCGGCGTCCTGCGCGGCACGGATGGTCGGAGTGCGCCGCACCATCGGGCAGAAGTCGCGGGTGCCCGGGAGGTTGTCGCGCACGCGGTGGCGACGGCTGATCTCGCCCGTCGGCAGCGCCACCTGCAACTCGCTATCGACGACGTCCACCGCCCTCACCTTGCCCGCATCAGGAAGGGGGAGGGAACGCCCGGTCAGCCACTCGTGGAGGAACCAGATGCGCCGCGTGTAGGCGCTCGTTGGCGCCGCGCGGATCAGCTCGGCCACCTGCTCCGGTGGGACAGTGGCGAAGAGGGTGTCGAGGACGGCGAGATCCACCCCTTCCCACTTGAGGGCGAACGTGAGCTGGGCGCCGAGGTCAGCGGCGGGGCCGTAGCGCTCGGGGAGGAGGAGCCAGCCGTCGCTCTCACGCGGCCGGTGGCGGCCGGCGATGGCGGCAAGCCGGGGGGGAAGGGGTAGTTCGAGCTCGTAGCGGTCAACGAGCCAGGCGTAGCCGGCGAGTGCGGCCGGACGGGGGAGAGCACGACCGCGAAAGACGTTCACCAGTGGCGCGAAGTCCTCACTTATAGCAGCCAAACGCGTATTTCGATCACTCATTGCGACTTGAGCATGGGCCGGCAGGGTAGGTGGCGCGAGATTCGTTCACCCATGGCGCACAACATTCACCCGGAGGCATGTTCAGCGCAATACATTCACTATCGTCGGTCGTAGACGCGCCGAGAGCTGAGCCAGATGCGTCGCATGACATCGGTAATGGCGAGCAGGCGCCTCTCAATCCCGGGCCACGTCTGATCGCCGCATCCTCGAAGGTGATGTTCGCTGGCACGAGGCGCCCGGTGCTGTCCGAGGGGATGGAACTTGTGCAAGCGTGATTACCCGGTGCGCTCGCTCTTCAGCCTGAACGCTGCCCATGCGCCCTCAGCCGCCTGATACTGGCAATCCCCAACGCCGGCCCCACAGCCAGTAGCGTGAACGCCCACCCCCAACCGACCACCGCGACCATCGGCGGCACCAGTTGGATCACGACCGACGTGAGCAGAAATCCCAGCGACGTCTGTAGCGTGAGCGCCGTACCCACTGCGTGCGGCGGCACACTCTCCGTGACGAGCACCGAGAACTGGGCGCTGTCGGCAACCACGAAGAAGCCCCAGAGGAGCGATACCGGCACGAGCAGCCAGAGCGAGGCGCCGAAGGTGAGCCCGATACCCAGCGCACAGAGGCCGCTCAGCGACATCGCCAACGTCACCAGCCACTCGCGGCCACGACGGTCGGCGGCGAGGCCGCCCCAGACGCACCCCAGTCCGCCCATCGCCAGGGAGACGAAGGCGATCGCGCTGGCGGTCATCTCGCCGGCCGCGCCGGCGGACGGGTCGCGGGCGGCGATGCTCGCGGCGATGAAGACGGGTAGCCAGGTCCAGGCGGGGTACAACTCGATCATGTGTCCCAGGTAGCCGCCCGTCGCCAGCCGCCACTGCCGCTCGCGTACCACCTCGCCCACCAGTCCCCATGAGAACTTCCGCGGCGGGAAGGGATACGGACCGTCGCGGTAGCCGAACCAGACGAGCGCCGCGGCGACGACGGCGGCAGCGGAGGCGGTGAGGGCGACCGGGCGGATTCCCGCACCGGGAAGGGCGTGGATCAGGTAGGGAAACGCCTTGCCCACCGTCAGCGCGCCGACCACCGTGCCCACCGCCAGCCCGCGGCGGGCGCGGAACCAGGTGGAGATCATCTTCATGGCCGGCGGATAGACGCCGGCCAGGCAGGCGCCGGTTACGAAGCGCCACACCAGGGCCACTCCCAGTCCCGACGCGGCAAGCACGAGCGCATTGGCCAGGGCGCCGGCCAACGCCGAGAGCGCGAAGAGCCGTCTCGCCGGTATGACGTCGGCCAGGTTGAGCGCTGCCGAGGCCGCGGTTCCGGCTACGAAACCAAGGCTGACGATGGTCGTGAGCCAGCCGGCCTCGCTCGCCGAGAGGTTCCAGAGCGTCCGATACTGTGCACTCACCGCACTCGCTGCGAACCAGAGCGACATCCCCAGCAATTCAGCGAGCGCGACGAGGCCGAGCATGCGCCAGCGCGCGGGGTGGCTGTCGGGGTTGGGTGGCGGCGGTTGCACTGGGGCGCAAGTCTACGCGGGGTGTCAGGTGGGCGTCAATCCATCAGATGGCCGCGGGTGGTCGCTGGCCCATGATGGCGCACAGCAACCGGAGCGGCGCGCCGTCGTCGCACAGAAGGGGGCGGAGCCGCATCCAGGGGCTCGGCAACCGGCAGAATCCATCCCGACAAGACTTGTCGGGCTTACCGGAATGATGCATCTTGTCCGGATAACCTGAGAACGTTTCTCAGCTCCGTCGCTCCGGCCCGCTCTCCGTATCGCTTCAGTGGCCAGACAGACGAAGGGCACTGTCGACGCCCCGCTCGACGGGCCGCCATTCCGGCCTGAACCATATATCCACCACATCCATGCCCGTCCTCGGTCCCCGTCTCAAGATCATCCGCCGCCTCGGCACTCCCCTCCCCGGCCTCACCCGCAAGGACGGCGAGCGCCGCCCCTATCCGCCCGGCGTCCACGGGCAGAAGCCGGTGCGCAGGAAGAAGAACGAGTTCCGTCGCCAGCTCGAGGAGAAGCAGAAGATGCGCTTCCACTACGGCGTCTCGGAAGCGCAGCTCCGCCGGGCTTTCGAGGCTGCCACGAAGCAGCCCGGGCGCACCGGCGACAACCTCTTCTCACTTCTCGAGCGCCGGCTCAGCAACGTCGTCTTCCGGCTCGGCTTCGCCCCCACCATCCCGGCCGCGCGCCAACTGGTGTCGCACGGGAACGTCCTCGTCAACGGACGCCGACTGGACCGGCCGAGCGCGCTCGTATCCGTGGGCGACGTGATCACCCTGAGCGAGAAGTCGCGTAGCGGGCCGTCGGTGCTGGATGCGATCACTCGCGGCCCGCAGGTCCGGCTCCCCGGCTACCTCGCGCTCGACCCGAGCGAGAAGTTCGAGGGTCGGGTGATCAACATGCCCATGCGAGGCGACGTGCCGTTCATCGTCGACGAGGCGGCCATCGTGGAGTTCTACGCCAGGTAGCCCGAACAGGCGGGGTCGACGGCCGAGCCGCATCCGGCTCGGCTGGGGTCGCCCCGGGGGTGAAGGCGACCGGCCGGGCCGCCGGCAGAGCAAATCCCCGCCGGCGCGCCCGATCTCGTTCAGCGAATGACGCGCGCCACGCCGTCGCGGTAGATCACTATCTCGTCCACCCTACCGTCGCGATCGCTGTCCTGCCAGCGCTGAGCGAGCGCACCACGACGGTCGTACCAGAGGACCTCCTCCGGCACTCCATTGCGATCCCGATCAGTATAGCGAGCCCTCATCGCGCCATCACCGAGCCAGTATCGCTCCATCTGACTACGTTGATCGCCCTTGAGCGTCCGGACTCGCGACATCATGGGCATGTCGCGCCGGCCAGTGCTGAGGCAGCGGCCGTTCGCATCCACGTAGGTGCAGGACGTGGCAACACTGCCACCCGTTCGGCCGCGACCGTCGCTCCCCACGCGGCTCCGCCCGGGCTCGCCACGCTCGTTCTCGGGGCGGCCGTCGCGCCGGAATTCCCAGCCGTCGCCCCGCCGGCCGTTGTCACGATCATCCCAGTCGCCTCCCCGGCGCCGATCATCGTGCTCGGTGTCCCAACGATCATCCCGGCGACCGTCCCGGCGATCGTCCCGGCGATCGTCCCGGCGACCGTCCCGGCGATCGTCCCGGCGACCGTCCCAGCGATCGTCCCGGCGACCGTCCCAACGATCGTCCTGGCGGCCGTCCTCACGAGCGTCCCGGCGAGCGTCCCGGCGATCGTCCCAACGATCGTCCCAACGATCATCCTGGCGGCCGTCCTCACGAGCGCCCCGTCGCACGTCGCCGTAGATGACACGGGCATTTCGCCCGGCGCGGCGCTCGGCGTCGCGGCAGGAGGTGGGAGGGGGCTGACGTCCCGGCGGCAGACCGTCGTACCAGACCCGACAGAGCCCGGCCGGAGGACGGTGGCCTGGCGGAACCCCTTGCGGCCCACGACGCTGAGCCTGCGACACGACAGCCGTGCCCAGCGTCGCCGTCACACCCAGAGCTATCACGGTCAACATTCTACGGTCCATTATCGCTCCTCCGACAGGGCCACCAGTATCGATGCCGACTCACTGACAGGCAGACCGCGCGCCACCTGGAGCGGGCCTCAGGTGGATCTTCGATCTTCTTACGCCACTACCGCTTACAGCCTTTTCGCGAGAAGTTGCCGGGAGCCTATCGAGTCGTGCTGTCCGCTTTTGGTGACACTGCTTGGGCCGCCGCTCGTGGCACGCAAGGTGACGTTGAATCGACGGTTCCCCCTGTTGAATGGAGTAGCCTGTCTCCGCCTCAACATTTCTCAACGCACCCTCTCTCATCGTCCATGGCCGAACAACTGCGTCCACAACGTGTCTTCGTTTCCGGAGCCACGGGCTACACGGGTCGGGCTGTGGTGAAGGCATGCGCACGCCATGGCGCTACCACGGTAGCTCACATCCGGCCCGACTCACCCCGCCTCGCTGAGTGGCGTGCGCACTTCGAGTCGCTCGGCGCAGAGGTGGACACAACGGCCTGGGAGGGTCCGGCTATGCGTGCCACCCTGGTTTCGCTCCGGCCCACACACGTCATGGCGCTGCTCGGGACCACCCGGAACCGCGCTCGTGCGGCTGCCCATCGAGGGGCGCCGGCGGAGAGCTACAGGTCGGTCGACTACGGGCTGACCCGACTCCTCATCCTGGCCGCGGCCGGGGCTGCCAGGGTGACCGGCGTCCGTCCGCGTCTGGTATACCTGTCGGCCGTGGGCGCCCGCGAAAACACGCGAAACGCCTACCTGCGCGTCCGCGGCATCGTCGAGCGAGAGCTGCGGGAGAGTGGCCTGCCCTATCTCGTCATCCGACCCTCCTTCATCACCGGCGACGACCGGGACGAGACGCGTCGCGCCGAGCGTTGGACAGCGCGAATCGTGGACGCCCTGCTTGCCCCGCTGGCTATCGTGGGCGGCAGGCGATTGAGTGATCGTTATCGCTCGGTGACCGGGCCGCAGTTGGGAGCTGCCATCGCCAGACTGGCCCTGGACGACGCCGGCGGCAGCCGGGTGGTGACCATGGACGAGATGAGATTCCAACCGGACCAGGCGGCAGGTCACTACGGGATTGGACCCGACAGGTTATAATTCATATAGCATGCTCGAGTTCTCTCCGACGTCGCGCCGTCACCCGTGAGTCCGCCGGACCACATGTCCGCCCGCGCGGTGCCCTCCACATTGGCCGACGCACCACCGCTGCTACCAGATCCCGTCCTCATCCTGAACGCTGCCCGGTGCAGGCGCACCCGAGCCATGGCGGCGCGCACTCTGCATTGGAGTAATTTCACGCTGGCGAAGAACAGCTCGCCAACGTGGTCCCGATGCGCGACGATGGATTGTCGGGCAGCGCGTCCACAACATTCCCTCAGTTGGACTACCGGAGCATCGTCCAGCATGCCGCGATCGTGGCGCTGGACTGGCGCTCTCCCGCCAATCGTCTGCCTGAGGGCAGGGGTCCGGCGGGTCGAACGCGCCCCGAGCAGCGGCGCACTCTTCACGCTCCGCATGTCGGCAATTGCTCCGGCGCGTTACGAGCTTCCCCCAGACATACCTGATGCCTTTCTCTTCGCTACAGCTTCACCCCGATCTCGCGCGCGCTGTCAAGGATCTCGGCTACACCCAGCCGACGCCCATCCAGCTCCAGTCCATTCCGCCCGCCCTCGAAGGGCGCGACATTCTCGCCTGCGCAGCCACCGGTAGCGGCAAGACCGCTGCCTTCGTGCTCCCCATCCTCCAGCGGCTGCGCGAGTTGCCGCGCGGCACCACACGTGTGCTGGTTCTCGCGCCCACTCGTGAACTGGCCTCCCAGGTCGAGGAGCAGGTAAGGCTGCTCGGCAAGCACACCAGGGTGAGTAGCGCGGCCATCTTTGGCGGCGTCGGTATGGGTCCGCAGGAAGCGGCCTTCCGGCGCGGCGTCGACATCATCGTGGCCACTCCCGGCCGACTGCTGGACCACCTGAAGGCGCCCTACGCATCGCTCGCCAACATCGAGATACTGGTGCTCGACGAGGCCGACCGGATGCTCGACATGGGCTTCATGCCGGACATCAAGCGCATCCTCGCCATGCTGCCCGGCAAGCGTCAGACGCTCTTCTTCTCGGCCACCATGCCGGCCCCGATAATGGAGCTGACGAGGAAGCTGCTGCACGATCCGGCGACGATCGCCGTGGAGCGCAAGCAGGCACCGGCCAAGGGAATCGATCAGGCCGTATGGCCGGTGGCGGCGGAACTCAAGTCGGCCCTTCTGGTGGCGTTGCTGAAGGAGGGCGTGCTCAAGCAGGCGCTCGTCTTCACGCGCACGAAGCATCGCGCCAATCGGTTGGCCGAGGTGCTGGCGAAGGCGGAGGTGTCGTCGACGCGCATTCATGGCAACCGTTCCCAGGCACAGCGGACCGACGCCCTGGAGGGCTTCAAGAAGGGACGTTACGAGGTGCTGGTAGCGACCGACATCGCGGCCCGCGGTATCGACGTCGAGGCACTGGATCACGTGGTGAACTTCGACGTGCCAGCGATGGCCGAGGACTACATCCACCGAGTTGGACGTACTGGCCGCGCCGACGAGACAGGCGAGGCGTATACCTTCGTCTCGCCGGATGAGGAGTCGGACCTGAGGACTATCGAGCGGGCGATCGGGGCCAGGCTTCCGCGCCGGACGCTGCCGGGCTTCGACTATGCCGCGCGTACGACGCAGCGCTTCGAGGTGCCGATCGCCGAGCGGATCGCGGAGATCAGGAAGCGCAAGGCGGAGGAACGGGCGCGGGCAAAGGAGAAGCTCGAGCGACGGAACCTGCGTGCGGCCGAGGAGGCGGGCCGGCCGGCCGCCGGCCGCGGCAACGGCGCACGGCGAGCGGCGATCGCTGGCAGCCAGGGTAACAGCGGTCAGCGCGCCAGCGCTCCGACCAGCAGACCGGGCGCGGGCGACGGTGGTAGCTCCAACGGCGCGGGCAGGTCGAGTGGCGGAACCGGTGAGTCGGGCCGGCGCCGCGGTAGCTCGGGCGGGGGAGGGCGCGGTGGTAGTAGCGCTGCTGGCCGTGATCGGCCGTCCGGCGCCGGTCGACCGACCGGCAATCCGTACGCCGACTGAGCCAATCGGCCTGGAGCCATGGGCCGGCTAGCCCCACTCCTTGCGCCACTGCTCATCGTGGCGGCAATCGCCGGCGCCCTCCTGCTGTTGCTGACAGCGGGTGGGCACGACGTGGGAGTGGCGCTGGAGGCGCTCGGGCGGGGCGCCTTCGGTTCGAACTACGCGTTCTTCTCCGGCACGCTCGTCCGCTCGGTGCCGCTCATCCTGGCCGGCCTGGCGGTGGCGCTCGCGTTCCGGGCCGGGATCCTGAACATCGGCGCCGAAGGTCAGTTGCTGGCCGGCGCCGGCGCCGCGGCGGCGGTTGGGATAGTCCTCGGCGACCGGCTCGGCATGCTTGCCGTGCCGGCGGTGCTTCTAGCCGGCATGATCCTGGGAGCCGCCTGGGCGGGAATCGCGGCTGTGTTGCGGTCGCGATTTGGTGTGCTGGAGGTGATCAGCACGATCATGCTCAACTTCGTCGCACTGTATGGCGTCGGGTGGTTGGTGCATGGACCGCTACAGGAACCATCGCGCATCTACCCACAATCACTACCTCTGCCCGAGGTCGCCCGGCTTCCCATGATCCTGCCGGGCACGCGGCTCCATCTCGGGTTCCTCCTGGCGCTCGTCGCGGCTGCCGTGACCTGGTACGCCCTCCGGCACACGGCGGCTGGGTTCCGGGTGCTGATGACCGGTGCGAACGCCGACGCGGCACGCAGCGCTGGCCGCATCCGCGTGGCCCGGACAATGACTGGTGCCTTCCTGGCCAGCGGCGCGCTCGCCGGCCTGGCCGGGGCGAGCGAGGTCTCCGGAGTCACCTTCGCGCTCTATGAGAACCTCTCGCCCGGTTACGGCTACACGGCGATCGCGGTCGCGCTGCTCGCTCGCCTGGAGCCGTGGCTGGTGGTGCCGAGCGGAATAATGTTCGGCGCGCTGGAAGCGGGCGCGGCGGCCATGCAGCGGGACGCCGGAGTGCCCGCGTCGGTGGTGACGGTGGTGGAAGCGGCGGTGATCCTGATCGTGCTCGCCGCCGGCCAGATGAGGGCGCTCGGGGTAACCGCGGCGGCCGCCGTCGAGGCGGAGCGGTAGCCCTGGCCGCACCCGGGCTGCCGTCGTCAGTTCACCGTTGACCCGACCCTGGTGCGGCGCTCCGCCGGGAGATGGCCGCCGTCAGGTCATGGCTGGCCCAACCCTGCCGGGGCGGCCGCGCGCCCCCGGGCACCGGCCAACAGGATCAGGGTAAGGACGTAGGGGAAGGCGAGGAAGAGTTGGTAGGGCACGTCCCAGTCCATGGCTTGGAAGAGGAACTGGAGCGCGCTGGCCGCGCCGAACAGGAGCGCCGCCAGCGCCACGCCCGCCGGATGCCAGCGACCCAGTACGACTATGGCGATGGCGATGAATCCGCGGCCGGCGGACATTCCCTCGGTGAAGGTACCGGCCTGGGCGAGCACCAGCGTTCCGCCGGCCAACCCACCCATGGCACCACCAAAGAGGGTCGCCGCCGTGCGGACTCGAGCGGGCTTGATGCCGGCTGCCGCGGCCGCCGTCGCGCTCTCACCCGTGGCCCGTAACGCAAGCCCTCCGGGCGTACGGTAGAGCCAGGCCCAGATCGCCGGCACCATCAGGTAGACCAGGTAGGTGGACAGCGGCTGGTTGAAGAATGCCTGGCCAACCCACGGCAGGTGGACCAGACCAGGCAGCGCCAGCGGGCGCAGGGTTGGGGTTGTGAGCGCGGCCCCGCCCGCGCCATAGAGGCTCTGGTACAGCGTTCCCGTGAGTCCGAGCGCGGCGAGCGTCACTGCCGTTCCGACAATGATCTGGTCGGTACGCAGGCCGATGGCGAAGAGGGCGAAGATGGCGGCCATGGCCATACCCGCAACCAGCGCCGCCACAAAGCCACCCGCAACTCCGGCCACACCGGCGCCCACGAGCGCGGCAAAGGCGCCCGCGATTATCGACCCTTCCAGGCCTATGTTGATCACACCGCTGCGTTCGGTCACCGTCTCCCCCAGCGCCGCCAGGGCGAGGGGTGTCGCGGTGCGAATTGTGGCTTCCAGTAGCAGCAAGGAGCTACGAGAGAAGGGTTGTCAGCACCCGGTATAGGCACTGCTCCACTGCACCCGCCAGCGGCCGGCGTTGGTGCGCTCGATGAGGCTGAACGAATTCCCGTCGCCGTAATCGCGACCGACCACGAGCGTCGGGCGACCGGCCTGACCAAGGCGCACGGCGGCCAGGACATCGTTTAGCTCCATCGTCTCCTCCTCGCCCTCCACCCGCTCGCTATACGCCAGCACATAGCTGCTGCGCGGTCGATCGCTGGCCCGCTCGGCAATGAGAAAGAGCTGTTCGGTACGCTGGTTCGCTTCCTGGCTCACGCGGCGGGTGACAGTGGCAACCACCGCCTGCACTCCGGCCACTGGCGAGAAACGGCGAGCGTTGCGGACGACAAAGGGAAGGCCGCGGAACATGGACGTCGGGTCCTGCGGGAGCGTGGAGGCGACGCGTGCCACCTGCACGGCCAACTGCGCCGAGTCGGCGGAAGAGAGGCCGGTGATGGAGTCGAGCGGGATGGACACCGCGCGGCCGGCGGCGAAGGCGACGGTCCATGGCGTCATGGGTTCGGTGGAGGGCACGACCCGCGCCTGGGGCCACGCTGTACAACCCGATGCATCGGCGGCAGTAGCGCTGTCGCCGGCCCGCGACGAATGAGCGGGGATCCCCGGCGACGGCGCATCGAGCGTCCCCCTGCCAACCAGGCCCGAAGTGGAGAAGAGCTCCACTTCCATCCCTTCAGCGGCGGCGATGTCGAAGCTGGCTGACGGCGTGAGTGTACTGTCGGTGAACTGCGGGAAGACGAGCTGTGCGCGGAGCGCCGAACCACCGGCCGGCACGATCAGCAATCGCCCGGCTTCGGCCGTGCGCCAGCCGTGCATGGAGACTGGCGATGGCTCGAGCACGGGTGGCGGCTCTGCCGGTGACACCACAACGGCTGTATCGTTGACGCTGGCCGGCTTGTCGGTGCCGCAACCAGCGAGCGGAATGGCCAACGCGAACCACAGCACGCTACGTGACAGCAGCACAGTCGCGCGCCGCGTGTCGTCGCGTACCCGGCCGGGTGCCCAACCGGAGACGACGCCCACGCCGTGACGCGCGGCGAGAGAGGAGCAACGCATGAGTGGTGGCATCGAGGACAATCTGGCCGCCGGGAGTCACGGCCGTCAACGAACGGGCAACGGCGGGGTGCTGGCCAGGCTCGGCCTCGACCGGCCGGAGCTGCGCGCCTGGGCGCTCTACGACTGGGCGATAAGCGGCATGCAGGCAGTGATCCTGGCGTCGGTATTCCAGATCTACTTCACCAGCGTGGCCGCCGCCGGCCGTGGACCGAACGCCGGACTCCAGGCGTGGAGCAACGTCAACACGGTAGGCGCGATCCTGGTCGCCGTGCTGGCCCCGGTACTCGGCGCGATGGCCGACTACGCAGCGGCAAAGAAGCGATTCACCGCTGTCTTCATGCTCGTGGGCGTGATCGGGATAGGGGGGATGTTCTTCATCCAGCGTGGTGACCTCACGCTGGCCGTGGCCACCTACCTGCTCGCCCTCGTGGGCTCCACGGCGAGCCTCACCTTCTACGAGTCGCTGCTGCCACACATCGCCGAACCGGACGAGTTGGATCGGGTGAGCACTGGCGGTTACGCGCTCGGCTACCTGGGCGGGGGACTGTTGCTGGCCCTCAACCTGGCGTGGATCCAGCAGCCACAATGGTTCGGGCTGCCCAGCGGGCCCGGGCTCACGCCCGAGCAGGCCACATTGCCCACTCGTCTGGCCTTCGTCTCGGTGGCCGTATGGTGGCTGGCCTTCTCCATCCCGCTCTTCATGCGCGTGCGGGAGCCGGTGCGCAGGCTGGAAGCCGACGAGGTACCGGGCGCGAGAACCGTACGCGTGGCATTCACCCGCCTGGGCGAGACAGTGCGCGAGTTGCGCGGCTACAAGCAGGCCTTCCTGATGCTGCTGGCGTTCATGATCTACAACGACGGCATCCAGACCATCATCAAGATGGCCGCCGCGTATGGCGCCGAGATCGGGATAGAGACCGGTGCGCTGATCGGCGCCATACTGATCGTGCAGTTCGTGGGCGTCCCGTTCGCCTTCCTGTTTGGCGCGCTGGCCGGATGGATAGGCGCCAAGCGCGCGATCTTTCTCGGACTGCTGGTCTACACCGGCATCAGCGTACTCGGCTACTTCATGCGCACGGCCACCCACTTCCTGATGCTGGCGCTGCTGGTGGGGATGGTGCAGGGCGGGACGCAGGCGCTCAGTCGGTCGATGTTCGCGAGCATGGTGCCGCCGCACAAGTCGGGCGAGTTCTTCGGCTTCTACAGCGTATTCGAGAAGTTCGCGAGCATCTTCGGGCCGCTCTTCTTCAGCCTCACGATCGCCCTCACCGGCTCGAGCCGCGCGGCGATCCTGTCAGTGATCTTCTTCTTCGTGGTGGGTGCAGCGCTGCTGGCCAAGGTGGACGTGGAGGAGGGGCAACGGGTGGCGCGAGAGGCGGAACGGGAGACGCGTCGGATAGCGTGACATGCGTGGTCCACGCGGTCGATCACGATTGATTGTCCGCACGTTCCGGCAGGAACCTGCCCACCAGATCCCAGTGCCAGGCCTCCCTGCGCACTCCCGTTCGCGGATCCTTGAGCGGCTTGTACTGCAGGCGCGAAGTGGGAAGGCCGACAGCTCGCCCGTAACGGAGGAGCAGCTCGCGATCGGTGCTGACCAGGTGGGCCATCGGCGTACCGAACCAGATGTGACGATGCAGCCAGAGACCGCCGTCCATTGCGTGGAGCATGCCGTCGCGGCGGCTCTCGAATTCGCGAAAGGCAGGCACCTCGTCCGTCATGTCAGGGGCGCCGCAGCCCTGGATCCCTGCGCCGGGTACGCGAACAGCGTGTCGGCCACAGCCGCCGGCTGCCCATGACTCATTGACAGGCGATCCTGCCCTCCTCCACCGCCGGTGCTGGCTGGCTGGAAGGCCTGCCATAGAAGAGGGCGCACAGGGAGCGGTCCGCCGACGGATGAAGCGCCGTGGCGCCCCAACCCATGGAGTCCGCAGTACTGATGGTCATCGTGACACCGGCGCTGGCAGTAACGGAGAGACTCGTCAGGTCCCCTGTGTACGAACCGTTCAGCACGTAGTAGGCCTCCTCGGCCGCGGCCAGGTTGCGCAGGTCCGACTGCAGCGTGGCGGTCAGGGCGCGTGCCCGCGCGCCACCCAGGCGCGGCATGGCGAACGCGGCGAGCAGGCCGACGATGATGATGACGACGGTGAGCTCGATCAGCGTGAAGCCACGTCTGGTCCTGGACGACCGTGACGGGTAACGATGCATGGTACCGGCATGCCGCGGATGGGCCGCGCGCGGTAGCGTTGCAGATGTCGGCAGGAACATCGGGAGCACCGGGTAGGTCGAACAGCAACCGGAGAACTGGTCGCCGCTTGAGCGGAGTGGGAGCAGGGCGCGTGCTGGACGCGTGACGATGACCAGGGCAACTGCGGCGCCAGCGTTCTCCCTGGACGAGCAAAGTTCCTTGCCGCAACGGTTTGGCTCGCCTCGCATGCCTTTCGAGATGAGGTGTGCAGGAACCCGACGGCGTTGTGAATGGCGCCGATCCGTGCACTATGCAACGGTCGCGGATGGTCAACCGAACTTGGTCTCCAACCAGTTCGCGCCCACCCCCACGTCCACCACCAATGGTACCGACAGCTCGGCCGCGCCCTCCATCTCCTGGACAACCAGGGTGCGCAGTTCGTCCAGCTCCCTCTCCGGCACCTCGAAGACCAGTTCGTCGTGTACCTGGAGAAGCATGCGGCCTTCCAGTGCCCGCTTCCGCAGTGCGTCAGCGATGCGGATCATGGCGACCTTGATGAGATCGGCCGCCGAGCCCTGGATGGGCGAGTTGGCGGCGGTGCGCTCGCCGAACGCCTGGATGTTGCGGTTGCGGTCCTTGAGCTCGGGGATGTAGCGGCGGCGCCCGAAGATGGTCTCCACATAACCATGTTCGCGAGCGAACTCGACGCGCGAGTCCAGGTATCCCTTCACTCCCTGGAAGCGTTCGAAGTAGGTGCTGATGAATTCGCGCGCCTCGGCGTTGCTGATCTTGAGCTGCCGGGATAGCGCGTGTGCCCCCTGGCCGTAGATGGTCGCGAAGTTGATCGTCTTGGCACGCGCTCGCATCTCCGACGTCACCATGTCCAGCGGCACGCCGAAGATGATCGACGCCGTCTGACGATGTATGTCGCCGCCAGCCCTGAACGCGGTGACGAACGCCGGATCGTGCGACAGATGAGCGAGCAGCCGCAGTTCGATCTGCGAATAGTCGGCGGCCAGGAAGAGCCAATCCTTGCGCGGCACGAAGCCACGGCGGATGTCACGCCCGAGTTCGCGACGAATGGGAATGTTCTGGAGGTTCGGGTCGCTCGACGAGAGTCGCCCGGTGCTCGCGACGGTCTGGTTGAACGACGTATGGAGGCGTCCGGTCTGAGGATTCACGAGCGCCGGCAGCGCGTCCAGGTAGGTGCCTTCCAGCTTGAACAGCTCGCGGTACTCCATGAGCAGTTCGGGGATCTCGTATCCTTCGTCGGCCAGCTCCTGGAGCACGCTGGCGTCGGTGCTGGGCCCGGTGGCGGTCCGCTTGCGCGATGGCAGGCCGAGCTTCTCGAAGAGGATCACCCGCAGTTGCGGGTTGGAGTTGATGTTGAACTCCTCGCCGGCAACCTCGTAGATCTCCAACTCCACCCGCTCGCGCTCGGCGCGGAAGCGTTTCTTCAGGGAGTGGAACCAGGCGACGTCGATCGCCACGCCAGCCAGTTCCATCTCGGCGAGAACGGGGACGAGGGGCATCTCGATCTCACGAAAGAGCGGCATGAGCGCCTGCTCCTCGAGCTGCGGCTCGAAGAGCTCTCGCAACCTCAGCGTGATGTCGGCATCCTCGCACGCATACATGCGCGCCGCTTCTATGGGCACCTCGTCAAAGCCGAGCTGTGTCTTTCCCTTGCCGCAGAGATCGTCGTAGCTCGTCATGCTGTACTGCAGCATCTCCAGGGCGAGCATGTCGAGACCGTGGGAACGACGTCCAGGGTCGAGCACGTAGCTGGCGAGCATGGTGTCGAATTCCAGCCCGCCAAGCTGGATCCCGGATCGACGCAGGACCAGCATGTCGAACTTGGCATTCTGCAGGGTCTTCCGCACCCTGTCGTCTGCCAGCAGGTCGCGCAGCGGGGCCATCGTGGGGTCGTCCAGCGGCGGCAGGTTCTTCACTGGCCAGTGCCGCTCGGCGAGCATGCGGCCAGCGATGCTCGTGGGTGCGGCAGCCGAGGCGGCCCCGCGCTTGCGCGCAGTCGCTGGCGCGCCGTCCGGTGAATCGTCCACCACCAGATCGTTTCCGCCGGCATCCCTCGCCCGCACCACATCGTCCTTCGTCGGTCCATCAACCACGTCGCGGCCACCGAACACCAGCTCACCCTGCGCCACCTGCTGCGATCTGTGGGCGAGTGGCAGGTAGTACGCCTCACCGGGCGCCAGCGCGATCGAGATCCCTACCAGTGTCGACCTGAGCGGATCGATCCTGGACGGACTGTCGGCATCCACCACCACTTCGGTATCGAGAGCGATGTGGCGGCTCCTTCTCGCCCGTGCCACCAGCTTCTCCATGGCCTCGACCGTGTCCACCGTCTCGTATCTGACATCCGGAGTGGTCGCGCTGTCGGTCGACTCCGCGGAACTCGCCTCAACCGGAACATCGCCAGACGGCTCCGACTCCGCTCGCGCCCCCATCTCGCGGGCCAGGCTGTGGAACTCCAGCTCCACGAAGAGGTCGCGGAGCTCACCCCAATGCGGCGTGGTGAGCGACATCTGTTCCAGGTTCAGCTCGATCGGGAGATCGACGCGGATGGTCACCAGCTCCTTCGACAGGCGGGCCAGGTCACCGTGCTCCGTCAGCGCCTCGCGAGGGCGCTTCCCCTTGATCTCCGACGCCCTGGCCAGGATCTCGTCCAACGAGCCGTATTCGGCCACCAGGGCGCGAGCGGTCTTGTCGCCGATCCCCTTCACACCTGGCACATTGTCCGAGCTGTCGCCGACCAGTGCGAGGTAGTCGGTCACGCGCTCGGGCGGCACACCCAGCCGCTCGCTCGCATTCTCCATCCCCACCCACTGCTCTTCCACGCTGGCCGGCCCGCCGCGCCCTGGATTGAGGAGCCAGACATGCGGCTGCACGAGCTGCTGGAAGTCCTTGTCGCCACTGACCACTACCACTTCCAGGCCGGCTGCAGCGCCCTGCCGCGCCAGCGTGCCTATCACGTCGTCGGCCTCGTAGCCAGGCAGGGAGATGACCGGGATGTCATAGGCCGCCAGCAGTTGGACGATGCGTTCCATGCCGCGGTCGAAATCCGCCTGCAACTCCTCAGTCAGCTTCTCGCGGGTAGCCTTGTATTCCGGGTAGGTCTCGTGACGGAAGGAGAGACCGGAGTCGTGCACCCAGCCCAGATAGTCAGGCTGATGCTTGGCCAGCATCCGCTGGAGGAAGTTGGCAATCCCCCAGACGGCCGAGGTATTCTCGCCGCGACTGGTCGTGAGCGGCCGCGAGATGAGGGCAAAGAAGGCGCGGTAGATGAGGGCGTAACCATCTACCAGAAATAGTCGGGAGCCGGACGGTGGCTGCATCAGTGGCGGGGAGAACGGGAATGAGGGACGCCCCGGAAGATGGCACGCGGAGAGGGAAGGGAGTAGGCACACCAGTGCGCGACAGCCCGCTCCTGAAAGGAACGGGCTGTCGCGCACTGCTCGCTACCTGGTCCTGCTGGAATGGAAAGAAGGCTCAGGCCACAGTCTGCACGTTGGCGGCGTGAAGTCCCTTGTCTCCGGCCTCGACCTCGAACTCCACCATCTGTCCCTCGACGAGGGTCTTGAACCCCTCCATCTGGATCGCGGAGAAATGGACGAAGACGTCCTCACCGCCCTCCTGCTCAATGAAGCCGTAGCCCTTGGCGTCATTGAACCACTTCACTTTACCTGTGGCCATGCGAGCTGCCTCCAACGGAACAACGAGGTTTCTCGTGCCTGCACGCGCGACCGATCATGCGTGATGATCACGCGACAGAGGTGCGCAATGGTGCGGGGCAAACCTACCTGGTTTGCGCGCCCTATCTATGAGTGTCCGCCCCGGTTGTCAAGAGCTGGTATGGCCGCAACCCGCCAGGAAACTGCCAGGGAAGTGGTATCGCATGTCATGAGGCGAGCAGGAAGTTGCACAACATCACCACGCCGGCCACCGCACCGGCCACGCGCACATTGTCGTCCAGCGGCACTCGCGGCCACTCCGCCAGCGTTGCCGCGACTGCCGCCACAATACTCACCACAGGCCCCAGATCAGCCAGCCAGAGCGCACCCACGAGCGTCGCTACGAAGCAGGCGGCACTGCCGGCAACGGACTTCCGCGTGCGTGGCGCGACCGCCTCGCCGCGCGCCGCCGCCAACAGCTCCCGCCTGGTAGCCAACGCTCGCCCCACCACTGCCGCCGCCGCATCACCCACCGCCACTGCCCACATGGAGGCTATCGCTGCCGCTCGCGGAGTCAGTGCGACCACGCCAACGAATGCCAGCAGCATCCAGGTCGCTCCCGACCAACCCTCGTGCTCATGCTTTCGTAGCAGGGGGCCCGTGGCGCGACCGAAGAGCAGCCGCACGCGCGGCACCCGCCGACGCGCCAACTCCAGGCTCACCGCCACCGCAGCGAGCACACACAACACCAGGAGCAGGCGGCGGCGCTCGAGGCCGAAGGCGTATGACAGCGGTGCCGCCGAGGAAGTCAGGTGCAGCGCCTTCCGTGTCAGCTCGTGGCGCAGCCCGAGCACGGCAGGCGCGCTGCCGCGCGGAGCAGTGGAAGGGTCAGCCACGAAGCCGCGCCACGACGGTCACCGCCGCCCCAGGCTGCATCATGCCGGAACAGCCGTGGCTGGCACGACAGACAGTCAACCGCGACAGGATCATGGTAGGCAGGCCGGGAATCCGAGGGAGAAACTCGAGGTGCAGCGGGCGTGGCGATCGACGTGCGACGGGTAGTCAGAGGCCCATCTGTTATAGTGGCGCCGGCGCCACGCTGCTTGCCAGCCCCCCTCATCGCGCGTTAGGTTCGCCGCGTGTCTCCTTACGCATCCCTCGTCGGTTCCACGCTGGCCGGTTACACCCTTCGCGAGCAGATCGGCGAGGGTGGGACATCGATCGTCTTCCGGGGCGAGCATCCACAACACGGAGTGGTCGCGGTGAAGGTGCTGAAGGAGCGCCTGCGCCACGATCGTACAGCCGTCGCGCGCTTCCTCCGTGAAGCCGAGTTGGGCGAACGCGTCCAGCATCCGAACGTGGTGCGGACGATCGAGGTGGGTGAGGTGGATAGCGGGCTCCGCTACCTGGCCACCGAGTGGGCCAGTGGCGAGATCCTCGAACGCTACATGCGCCGCAACGCCCCGCTCCCACGCGAGGACGTCGCGCGGATCGTCCAGCAGGTGGCCGACGCCGTGCACGCGGTGCACGAGGCGGGGATCGTCCATCGGGACCTGAAGCCGGACAACCTGATGTACGATCCGCTCACCCACGACATCAAGTTGCTCGACTTCGGCATCGCCGCAGCCACCGACACCTCGCCCGACGAGCGGCTCACCCGCGCCGGCTTCTTCGTGGGAACGTTGATGTACGTGGCACCGGAAGCTCTATCCGGTGAGTTGGTGACGGAAGCGGCCGATCAGTACAGCCTGGCCACCATCTCCTACTTCCTGCTCACCGGCACGCTCCCGTACACCGCCAAGTCCCCGCGCGAGATGTTCTCGCAACTCCTCTCCCAGCCGCCCATCCCGCTCAACCGGGCCAAACCTGGTGTGCAGTACGGCGAACGGGTGGAGCAGACGATCATGCGTGGCCTTGCCCGGCAGCCGTCGGAGCGCTTCGTGGACGTCGAGACCTTCGCCCGCGAACTCGGCGCCGCCCTTGCCGCCGACAGCGCCGAAGCCGCGGATAGAGGTCTGTTCGCCCGGGTCAGGAAGCTGTTCGGCAACTAGCGCGGCCGACCACGCACGTTCACCGCACGGGCAACCAGACGGTGAAGATGCTTCCCCGCCCCAACTCGCTCTCCACCGTCAGGTCACCACCCAGCAGTTGCGCCAGTCGGCGCGAGATGGGGAGCCCGAGGCCGGTGCCCTGCCTCTCCGCGCCACCTCGTGAGCCAGCATTGACCTGCTCGAACTCATCGAAGATGCGCTCCTGATCCAGGGGCGCGATGCCAGGCCCGGTATCGCTGACCTGTATTACCACCCATGAGACCGCCGGGTCGCTGGCCTGGCCGCGAGAGCGTCCCGTTCCACCCCGCGCGGCCGGCTTCGCAACAAAGGCTCTCAGGGCCTCGCTGGCCGCCATGAAGCCGACGGCAGCGCCCGTGCCGGTCGCATCGATGACATGGGTGCTCACGGTCACGCTGCCCTGCTCGGTGAAGTTGGCAGCATTTGCCAGCAGGTTGAGAAGTATCTGACGGAGCGATGACGGATCCGTGCGCAGCCGTGGAGTCCCGGCGCCCATGTCCAGCGAGAAGCCGAGGCCCTTCCTCGTCAACACTGGCTCTATCTCGGTGGCCACGTCGAGCACGAACTGCCGCAACTCCACCATCTCGGCGTTCACCTCCCACCGGTCCGCGGCTATCCTCGCCAGATCCAGCACCTGGTCCACCAGTTCGCGGAGATGCGACGCAGACGCCTCGATCCTCTCCACAGGGCCTGCCTGCCGTGGACTCAGCTCGCCATATACTCCGTCACGAAGCAGTTCCGTGAAGCCGACAATGGCGTTGAGCGGTGTGCGCAGTTCATGCGAGACATTGGCCAGGAATTCATTCTTCGCACGGTTGGCGCGCAGAAGTTCCTGCGACAGGAGTTCCAGCTCCCTGGACCGATCGGCAATACGCCGGATCTGACGCCGCTCGTGCCACGCACCCAGCGCCAGCGCGCCGAGCGCCGCCAGGGCCACGCCCCATAGCTGTAGCTGTACTGTGGAGCGGGCGAAGTAGCTGTGAGCAATCCACCATCGTTCGCCGCCGGGAAGCTGTATGGGAGCCATGACAATCCTGACCGCGCCGCCATCCACCTCCTGGCCAAGGAGCGTCGCGACCGTGTCGCGACCCAGCGAATCAGTGAGGATGGCCAGACCCAGCCGACGCCGCGGTACCGGACGGTCGGAGAACAGATCCCGGATCTGGGATGTCGTCACGATGCCCGCGGCCAGGCCGCGAAAGACTCCGTCCACCACCAGCGGATCGAAGATGATGGCCCCGGTGTCCGAGCCAAACAGTTGACCGGACATGGACATCGTCGGCCGGTGAGTCTCCCGGGCTCGCGCCGCCGCCGCACCCACCGAGAGGTAGTTCACGGTGTCGACATCGAGGCCGGTGATGAAGTCCGTATTGGCACTGCCGTAATAATGTTGCCGGACCACGACGCCAGCGGAGTCAGTGAGCCAGATGCTGCGCAGCTCCTGGCCGACGCCATAGAGAGCGTCCATCAGTCTCGCGAAATGCCCGCTGTCCGGGGGCAGGCTCTCGTCGACATAGAAGGCATGGAGCGCCTGCAGCCCTTCTGCTCGCACGGACAGGTAGGTGCTCACCACCTCCGCCGACTCCTGCGCGTCTGCCTGGATATTCGCCCGCTCCGAGCGTGACAACGACCGCTCGGCGACGAAAAGGCCGACGAAGACGAGAGCTGATGCCGCCAGCAGGGCGAGCGTGGATGGGCGGAACGACAGGCGCAATTTGCCAGACGCGTGAGGGGAAGACGCGCGAACGATGGGTGGAACTACCGCCGATCCCGGACCGGCGCAAGCTGGTCGAACGGGCGGGCTGGTCGCCCGGCGCTTGCGCTTGCAGGCCTGAACGGTCTATCGTGCGCCTCCATGACCCACTCCTCCCCATCCGCAGTCACCGCCGCCGATCGGCACGACCGACTGGTCGCCATCCTGGCCGAGCGCTCCGCCCGGCGCGGACAGTTCACTCTCGCCTCGGGCCGACAGAGCACGCTATACATCGATGCGCGCCTGACGACCATGAGTCCCGACGGCCTGATGCTGATCGGTCCGACAGCCCTCGCCGCACTGGATACCGCTGGTTGGGCTCCCGACGCCGTGGGCGGATTGACCCTCGGCGCCGATCCGGTGAGCTATGCCATCGCTTACGCCAGTGCCCTGGCCGGTCGACCGGTGCGGGCCTTCACCGTGCGCAAGGAGGCCAAGGCGCACGGCGCTGGTCGGGTGGTCGAGGGGCCCTTTCGTGAAGGCGACCAGGTGGTGATCATCGAGGACGTCATCACGACTGGCGGCTCGGCGTTGCGCGCCATCGAATCGGTGCGCGCCGCCGGCGGAGTCGTGATCGGTGTCCTCGCCCTGGTGGATCGCGAGGAGGGCGGGCGAGAGACGATCGAGGCAACCGGTGTCCCGGTGGTGGCGTTGACGACGGCGGCCGAGATTGTGGCCCGGATGCAGTAGTCGGGTCACGGTAGACGCCACTCCCGCCGGGCGCTCCGATGCGCCCGGACCACCAGCATCACCCGCTCGCCGCGCGCGTCCTCGTATCGCGCTGGTCACTGTCACCACGCGCCACGACAGGAGCCAACTCGCTGCGCGGCCCCGTATCAGCCTTCGGCCACCTCGGCCCACACCGATCCGTCTGCTTCGGCACCGACAGTCGCGCCGGTGCAATCGGCGATCGATCGGGCAGCGGCGGCCACTTCCTCCGGGTTGCTCAGTGGCGGCTGCGTGATGATCGCCACGCGCGCCCGGCCGGGAGACGCCGGCATGCCCGCCAACTGGGCGGCGCTCCCGATGGGGAGGGCGGAGATGGTTGCCGAGAGGAGCGATCGCAGCGTCAACTCCAACGAACCGGCCGTGGCGCTCACCTCTTCGAAACCGGCGTCCAGGTCGACGCGGCACTCGGCACGTTCGGCCTCGGCACGCACGGCGCGTCGAACAGCCAGCGCCAGGTCGCGTAGCGAGACGCGAGGCATGCCCGGCGTGGCGCCCGAAGGTGCTCCATCGGTTAGCTCGCGAGCAACCAGCTCCTCCAGCGACTGGGCGTTCCGCGACACCATGTCGGCGTAGCGCGCACTGGACCGCTGGTCCGCCGGCAGCGATTCGTCCTGCATCAACGCCGCAGCACTCTGGATGGTGCCGATCGGGTTGCGCATGTCGTGACGCAGACTGCGGAAATGAGTTCGCGCGTCCTCCTGCCAACGCTGGGTGTGGCCGCGCGTGGCTGCGAGGGTGAGAAGGGAGACAGCCTCGTGGAGACGTCGGATCACGGCGAACGTCTCCGTCGGCGGGGTCGTCGCAACCTCCCGCGGTACGTCCAGCGCGTCGACATGTCGTTCTGCCGCGTAGAGCAGGATCGCCGTGAACAACTCCAGTTCGGTGAGCAACGCGTCCAGGGTGTAGCCAGTGGCCTGGGCAGCGGCACCGAGCTCCCAACCGGCACGCATCACGTCGTCCTGCCAGCTCCCCTCTTCGGGCAGCGCAGCGGCGACGGCAGCCACCAGCCGCGCGGCGAGCGCCGTTTCGGCCAGATCCGGTTGATCCACCGCAAGCGGTACAGCCGAGCGGGCGCGGGCCTGCCAGTGAGCGCCGAGGTCGACGGCGTCACGGGCGAAGAAGTCGGAGAGATACGAAGCGAGCGGAGTCACGATTGAGTGGGCGAAGCGGCCAATGAGCGCCGGCGCCGGCGCGGAACACCACTGGCGCGGAGAATGGGGGCGCGTCCGCTTCCACGCAAGGCATGGGCGTCGGAATCACCGCCCCGGACCGTCCGGCAGACGGCGGCACAGCGCGACGCGGACGGGCGCATTCGTACGCAGCCCACTGACGGTCATCGTGAATGCGAGCAAGCCGCCGCATCGTGCGCATGACCAGCGGCTGACCAGGGCATGCGACAGTGGCGCCGTCGAGCATGGCTTCCGGCCACGTCCGACAATTCGCCGGCCGCGGCCCGCCGCGGCGCCACATCCCCGTGCAGTTGCCACATGAGGTGCCACATGTCGCCACGATCCAACGCGCCGCTCACCACACCGGTTGTCACCATGCTGACCCCCGACGAGCGCACCCGCGTCGACGCTGCTGGCGTCGGATTGTACTACACGCTGCACCGCGACAGCGTGGAGGATGTGCTGCGTGACCTGAGGACACGCCGCGCGACGGCAGTGCTGGTCTCCGTCTCACGATGCACGGAGCGGGATGCCGAGCGGATGGCGATGATGGTGCGGGAGTTCCCGCGCGTGCCGGCCGTGGCATTGCTCACCCAACTGGAGCGTGACACCCCACAGGCAGTGCTCTCCCTGGGGCGCAGCGGCGTGGAGCATCTGGTGGACGTCCGCGGCCCTGGCGGCTGGCACGCCCTGCGCGAGGTGCTGGGCCGCGACCGGGACGATTCGTTCAGTCGCACGATGATGGAGGGCGTGTCGCGGGACCTTGTCGGAGCGACACCAGACTGCCTGCGCTTCTTCCGGCTGATCCTGGGCGAGCGCTCCACGCCCACCACCGTGCGGACACTCGCCAACCAGTTGGGCGTGGTGCCCAGTACGCTCATGAGTCGCTTCTTCCGCGCCGGCCTGCCAGCGCCGAAGCGTTACCTGGCCATGTCCCGACTGGTGCGTGCCGCGCGCCTGTTCGAGAACCCCGGGCTCTCCGTGGCCGGCGTGGCCAATACCCTGGAGTACAGTTCGCCGCAGAGCTTCGGGCGACACGTGCGCACGATGCTCCAGATGACCGCGGGTGATTTTCGCGAGCGCTACGACGGCGAGGGAATGCTCCAGCGATTCCGGGAGGAGTTGATAGTGCCGTTTGCTCCCGCGCTCCGCTCCTTCACCCCGTTCCAGGTGACGCCCGGCTGGCTGGCGCCCGAAGCCCGACGACGCCTGGCGATCCCCGCTTCCAGAGTTCACTGACCGCGCTGGCGGCGCTCTCACTCCTGCACGAGCTATCCACGACCGAAGGAGAGCATGCTGGTGGCCTCCACGCGATCCAGCAGCGCGTCCAGAAGTGCCATTGCCTCCTCCAACCCCGTCATTCCGGCGGCGAACCTGTGCATGCTCTCCGTCACTTCCTCGCGCAGAAGCACGAACTCGAGCTGCAACTCGTCCTCGCTGAAGCCCAGTTGACGACGCAGGCGGCCATGGCGATCGGCAATCACACGCTGGATCTCCGAACCGTGTCGCATGAGCGGACTGGCAGCGCCATGCGACTCCTCCACGATCGCCAGCGATTGGAACAGGTCGGTCAGAAGCGTGGCGACATGACTGCGTAGTTCAGCATCCCGCAATGATTCAGTGGACGCCAGCCGCTCGTCCTCGCACAGCCGGGTCACGAAACGTCGCACGATCGCTTCCACCTCGCGCAGCATGCGATCGCGAACAGCCACCAGACCGTGCGCCAATCGTACCGCGTCACGTCGATCGGCGATCGAGAATTCATCTTTCGCTGACTGCCCGTCAGCGGCGACCATGGGCACACCGGGCAGCCAGAGAGTGAAACGGGACCCCCGTCCGGGCTGGCTCTCGGTGGTCAGGTCGCCGTTCATCAACCGCGCCAGGCGTCTGCTGATGGCGAGGCCGAGGCCCGTCCCTTCCCGGGTGCGCGTATGTCCCGAATCCACCTGCACGAAGGGCTCGAAGATGGCCGCCTGGTGCGAGGACTGGATGCCCATGCCGGTGTCCTCGACATGGATCGCACAGGCGATGTCGAGCCCGACCGGGAGCTGGGCGCCGGCCTCCACGGCCACTGACGGCAGGACCGGCTCGCAACTGACCGTCACCCGGCCGCCGGGTTCCGTAAAACGGACCGCATTCGCGAGCAGGTTCACCAGGATCTGCTCCACCCTGCTCCGATCCGCCACGTAGCGCACCGTGTTGCTCTCCACGCACTGATTGACGAGCAGGATCTCGCGAGCGGCAGCCTGCGGGTGCAGCAGGGTGAGAGCACTGCTCACGGACAACGGCGCCTCACCCACCTCCCGGGCCACCACCAGCCGACCCGACTCCACCTTGGCCAGGTCCAGTACGTCGTTGACCAGCTTCAGGAGGTGACGACTACTGAGCTGGATGCGCGACAGTTGGTGGCGCTGCTTGTCGCTCAACGGACCGGACAGGCCCAGTTCGAGCAACTCCGCGTAACCCATGATGGCATTGATGGGTGTGCGGATCTCGTGAGACATCGTAGCCAGGAAGGCCGACTTGGCCTGACTGGCCGCCTCGGCGACAGCCCGGGCACTCTGCTCGGCGCTGTGCAGTCGGGCCGCGTCGATGGCCAGCGCGGCGCGGCTCGCCAGCTCCTGAAGCAACTGCCGCTCCGGCTCACCCATCGGTCGATCGGCGCTGGTGGAAGCCGCAGTGATGGTGCCGAAGGAATGACCGCGGACAACGAGTGGTGCAACGATCATGGAGTGCGGACGCAGCCTATCGTAGACCGCCCGTACCGCCGGCTGGCTGATGAGCACCGAGAGCATCCTCTCGTCCATCCCGCTGACAAGCAGGGCGCGTCTCTCATCCAGCACCCTTCGGGTGACACTCACCGGCTCCAGCGAGCCGTTCTCGAACGCGCACGCCAGCTCGTCCAGCAGGTGATGCTTCCCGGGATCCGAATGGACGCCCGCCACCTGGCTGATCTCCCCGGTCGCGTCGTCGCGCACGTGCACCATCGCGTAATCGGCGAAGCGCGGCACCAGTAGCGACATGACCTGCTTCAGCGTCGTGGCATAGTCCAGCGACGAGGCCAGCAACCGACCCGCCTCGGCGAGCGAGCTCTTGGCATCCCGCAGGCGGGCCATCTCGGTGATGTCGCTTGTGACGGCCACGGCGCCGGTGATCTGGCTGTCGACGATTATCGGCGCCGCCGCCACCCGGAGCACCCGGTCCTGGCCCCGGCCCAGGTGGCGCGCGACCAACTCACGCACCACATGTTCGCCACGCAGCGCACCCAGGAACGGGACCTCGTTCGTGTCGAGCGGACGGCCGGTGGATGGATCCCGATGGTGGAGACGCGCTACGGCCGCCTCGGCCGTAATCGGCAGTTCGGCCACCGAGCGAACACCCAGAAGTTCCAGTCCACGCTGGTTGGCGAGAGTGATGCCGGCCGCGGTTCCCACACATACTGCGTCCGGCAGACCCATGATGATCGCCGACAGCTCCGCCATCGTGCGCTTGGTGAGGCTCTGCGCCGTCCGCGCGCGGGCCAGGGCACGCTCGCGCTCCGCTGCCGCACGCACACGACTGGTCGTCTCGCTGACCGCGATCAGGACGGCCTTCACCTCGCCAGTGGCCGGCTCCGACTGCCCCTGTCTGCGTGGGCCGTGACGAATGGGGAAGTAGCTGATGCTCACATGACGACGACTGTCGGCGGCGGGGTCGTTCGGGTCCAGGGAGTCGCGGCCGAGGGCGTCGCTCATCTGCTGATCGAGCACCGGCTGTCCGCGCTCCAGCACGCGGCGTACATCCTTGCGCATCCGGACGGCATGCCTGCCCAGCAACCTGTCCACTGGCGCGCCCGCGAGCAGCCGCTGGGCGTCGCTCTCACCGGAGAGGGATGTGATGCGGGCGAAGGCATCGTTGGCGCGCAGGAGACGTAGCTGTTGATCGGCCACAGCCAACCCCACGCCAAGCGCGTTGAAACAGGCATCGAGGATGGCGGTCGCGGGTAACGCGACCGCCGCCTCCTTCACGTCGCTACCGTCGGTTGAAGTGCGGTTGCCACCGGAGATGACGGAGTCGGTTGCCGGAGCTTCCAGCGATTTCGCGGAGCCCCGCGCCGCCTTGCGCGGCCGCTTCGAGGAGGCCTCCCTGTCCGCATCGCTCCCTCCATGTTGCATACCCATCGCTACCACCCCCTGCGCCTGCCTGGCTACTCGAGCCTGGGCCATGCGGCCCCGTTCCCGCCCGCCGGTTCCATCATGACATTGTGACGGTGGTCACCAGCACATCTGTTCACAGGGCAAGAATGTCGCCGCCGCTCCCTGACCCGTGGGTCAGGGCGCAGTGGCCCCACGAATTGATTAGATTTCAACTGTTGGATCGTTTCGACTGTCGGGGTTTCCAGCAGTCGATAGCCACCGGCCGGACGGTCGCGAGGGTCTCAGGATCTTCGAGGAAAGTCCGGGCTCCATGGACAGGCTGCCAGGTAACGCCTGGGCGCGTCCGCAAGGGCGCGACGGAAAGTGCAACAGAGAGCAGACCGCCAATGACCCGCGGGCAACCGAGGGCACAGGCAAGGGTGAAAGGGTGGGGTAAGAGCCCACCGCGTCACTGGCAACAGGGACGGCACGGTAAACCCCAGCTGGAGCAAGGCCCAATAGGCGACGAGGGGCAGTCCTCCCCGAACAAGACGTCGCGGGTAGGCCGCTAGAGGGCGTGGGCGACTGCGCTCCGAGAGAAATGACCGTCCGGACGGCCCAGGCCGTCCGACAGAACCCGGCTTACAGGCCGGTGGCATCCAATGAGACAGCCCTTTGCGCCGCGGCGTGAAGGGCTGTTTCTTCTCTCATCATGCACCAGCCCAGTCACCATCCCCACCGTCGCACCATCGCCATTGCCACCTGGCTCGTCTCAGGCGCCACCGTCGTGGCCTGCGGTGGGGGTCGGCGGCTACCGGTGGAAGTGCCCGCACCGCCGCCCGCCGCGGTTGCGCCGGCCGCCTTTGCCTACGCGCCCGGTGAACGAAAGGCCTTCTTCGAGAGCCGCGCGACGGTCCGCGTGGCGGGCGACACGAGCACGGTCATCGACACGGTCGTGACTCGCCTGTACGCCACGTTCAGGATTGTCCCCTCCATTCCGTCGGCGACGCCAGCGGCGGCAGCGACTCTTGGCGGCAGTGTGGACTCCGTGATGATCGATGCCGGCAGCCACGCCAGCGTTGGTAGCGGTACGCTGCCCCTCGCCGCCCCCATCCCACTGGCCGGGACAGTGGAAGGTGGAAGTGTGCGTCTGGACATCCCGTCCGCTGCCACCACCGACTGTGATTCGCCGGTGGGTGCCTATCTCGCCATGACCAGCGATCTGCTCCCATCGCTCCCACCCCACCTCGCACCCGGCGATAGCTGGTCGGACACGGTAACGAGCACGAGCTGTCGCGGCGGGGTGGTACTCACGACTGTCGCGACCCACCGGTACGTGGTCCAGGACACCGCCGCCGTTCACGACGATCGGCGGGTCACCCGCGTCGCCCGTACCACCAGCTACCGCCTCTCGGGCACGGGAGCGCAGGCCGGCGTACCGGTACGCGTGGCCGGTGACGGGACCGGCGAGGGCGAACTCCTGGTGGACGTCAGCGCTGGTCAGCTCCTCACGACCACGGCCCGTTCCTCGCTGAACCTGACGTTCGAGGCTGTGGGCCGCGTGCAACGGGTGGTCCAGGATGGAGTACAGCGGCTGGTGATGACCGTACCTCCCGAGCCCTGACCATTCTCCTCATGACCTACTCCCACCTGGTCATCGCGACCACCACGGCCGGCGTGCGCACGATCATGCTCGATCGCCCCGAACGCCTGAATGCGGTGAACCCCACCCTCGCGGCCGAGCTACCCCTGGCGCTGGCCGAGGCAGCACGGGACGACCACGTGAGGGTGGTCGTACTGACCGGGGCGGGGCGGGGCTTCTGCGCCGGCCTCGACCTGCGCGACCCGGCATTGCTCGACCAGTCCACCCGGGTGGGTCGGCTTGACGACCTGGGCTGGGTGGGACGGTGGGTGCTGGCCATGGCTGCCTGCGAGAAGCCGGTGATTGCCGCCGTGAACGGCCCCGCGGCCGGTGCAGGGTTCGGCCTGGCCCTGGCCGCCGACCTGCGATTCGTCTCGGCCGCGGCCACGTTCACCGCCGGCTACGTGCGTGTCGGACTCAGTCCGGACGCCGGGGTGACCTATCATCTGCCGCGGATCGTGGGCCTGGGGCCGGCGACCGACATCCTGCTGAGCGGTCGCGACATCTCCGCCGACGAAGCCCTGAGCCTGGGCCTGGCGACCCTCGTGTTCGCGGAAGAGAGCTTCACTGCCGAGGTGTCGGCTCACGCTGCCCGCCTGGCCGAGGGATCTCCGATCGCGCTCGCCCTTACCAAGCGCCTCCTCCGCCAGAGCCTGGACACGCCGCTACGGACCCAACTGCGCGATGAACTGACACACGTGAAGACCTCGTTCGACACGGATGCCGCGCGGGAAGCCATGCGGGCGTTCACCGAACAGCGCAGGAGCTGAACAGGCTCCTCAGCTACCTGGCCTGAACTCCTCCGGAAGTTCGTCGAGCAACCCCTTCAGCTCCGTCGCCCGTTCCAGCGTCGTCACGAAGGTGTAACCGCCCAGCACCACGACCACCATGCCGGAGACACCGTAGAGCACCACCGGGCCAGCCTCGGTGTGAACGACGTTGCCCGAACTCTCGGCAAAGTAGGCTGGCCCCACCGCGCCATTGCCCTCATCGTCCAGCTCCCGGGCACGTCGCAACGACGCCCAGGTTCCGATGTCATCCCAGACGAAATCGCCCGGCAGCACGACCACCCGGCTGCTGCGCTCGAGCATCCCGCGGTCCAGCGAGACGTGCTGCACGGTGGAAGCGAAAGCAGGCAGGTCGCCATCGGTCAGCGCTCCCAGGGAGGGCGCGATCTCCGGCACCTGACGCAGTTCGTCGAGCACGACACGGGCCCGCCAGAGGAAGGTGCCGGTGGACCAGAGGGCTCCCTCCTCGATCAGTGACGCGGCCAGCTCGGCGTCCGGCTTCTCGACGAAGCGCACGACGCGGCAGGGACCGTTCTGCTCCATTCCCGATTCGCCGTCCAACGGTTCGCCCGGCAGCAGGTAGCCAAAGGCAGTCTCCGGTCGACTGGGACGAGCGCCCAGCACCACCAGCGCGTCCTCGGTGGCGGCCACCGCCGCGGCGCGCCTGACGGCGCGCCGGAACTCCTGCGGCAGGCCAACCGCGAGGTCGGCGTGGAGGGTGCAGAAGACGGTTTCCGGGCCCGCGCGCCGGGCTATCTCCCACGCCGCCCATGCCAGTGCCGCAGCCGTCCCCATCGGATGCGGTTCCACCAGAAGGTTCCGCGCCGGAAGCTGCGGGATAGCCCCATGCAACGCATTGGCAATGTCCGCGCTCGTCACCACCAGCACACGCTCCGGGCTCACCAGCGGCGCCAGCCGCTCCAGCGTGTCGGCAATCAGTGGACGCTCGTTGGAGAGCGGGAGCAGTGGCTTGGGACGGGTGGCGCTGCTGAGCGGCCAGAAACGGGTCCCGATGCCGCCGGCCAGTACCACCGCCCAGAGCGTCGCGTCGGTCTCCAGCAGCGCTACCGCCGACTCCTCCACCAGTGGAAAGGACCCGAGCTCGCCCCCCTCCCCCGCGCCGTTGGACGACGTGGGCGTCCCGACGCCCGGGACGGGAGGAACGGATGGGGAGGCAGCGCGGGGGTCGGTCATCGGCATTCCTGGTCGAGGTCGGTGCAATCTAGCTGCAGAAGCCGAGCGACCAACACTACTTGCGGCCGCCCGGCTGCAATACCCTTCCCGCGGCCTTCACCGTCGGCGTCCCTGGTACTCCCTCAGCCCTTCTTCTGTTTCGGTCCCTGCCCCTGCCGCTGGCTGTCGTCAGGCACCACGCCAAGTGCCGCCGCCAGTTCAATCTGGTGATCCTGCTCCTGCTTGATGATCTCCTGCAGCGTCTCGGCCAGCGCGTACTCCCCCAGCGACTCGGCCTGGCGAATGCGGGTGCGGTAATGCCTGATCGTGTCGTCCTCGGCCCGGAGGTCGATCCAGAGCATCTCCTCGTTGTCGTCGGAGACCTGCACCCGCGCTGGCTCGTGAACCGGATATGCGCCCAGGTAATCCAGTTGGCGGGCGATCTTGAGGGCGTGATCCAGCTCCTGATGGGCGTGCACCTGAAGCTCCTGGGCAATGCTCATGAAGCGCGCCGTGTCTACCTTCTGGCTGAAGATGATGTACTGGATTATGGCCTTGTACTCGCGGGCCAAATCCTCCTGCAGTCCCTGGATCAGCGACTCCCTGGTTGCCGGTTGGTTGCTGGACTGGCCCTTGCCAGCGTCCCTGGATGATGATCCCTTCTTCGCGGCCTCTGCCATGCCGATCTCCCGGTTCACGTTATGGGTGATACCGCGCCTGCGCTGGCGCGGCGATGACTTCTGAGCAGGAATCCTGCCGGCCCGTCGGGTAAAGATCCGCGCTGGCGGCGCCGATGCTTGCATTGGGCAGCGTCTCCTGCCCGGGCGCGCCACCCCACATCCACCTCCAATGTCCCACGTCGCCCTCCTCCCTGGCGTCGGATCGCTGGTCGACAGCTCCGACTCGCTCGGGGAGTTGCTGGAAGGGTTTCCCGAGCCACTGCTCGTGCTCGACAGCCGCTGGCGCATCAGGCATGTCACGCGGGCCGCCGAGCGACTGTTCCGGCAGCCCCGATCGGCGATTCTGGGTCGTGAGCTCTGGTCACTCTTTCCGCTGGCTGGCACGCCATGGGAAGCGTTTCTACGCAAGGCCATGGACGGGAGGTTGAGGGCCCATACCGAGCTCCGCTTCGAGCCAGCCAACCGTCTCTACGCACTCCAGGCATGGCCGGTCGGGAATGGGTTGGCCGTACTGATCCGTAACGTCACCGGCCACCGTGCGGCGGAGCACGACGTGCGGGCCGACGGGAGAGCCGTCCGCAACGCGACAAGGCTGGCCTACGCGACAGCAGATCGCATGCGCGCCGTCGCCAGCGCCGCGGCCGGCGTCATGGCAGCCGACTCCTACGAATCGCTGCACCAGGTTCTGCACGACGCCTGTCACGCCGCCCTGACCTTCGACACCTTCTCCTTCTCGCTCTACGACGAGCGTCGACACGAACTCCATCGCCTTGGCAGTGCGGTAACTCACGACCGCTCGCTCGTCGTCCCGCTGGCCGGCATGCCGAGCGAGCGCGTCGTGACCGAGCGCCGATCCATCATGGCGCACGACGCGAATGATCCGGCTGGAGGGGGAACTGTCACCGACGACGTGCGGCATGCGCAGTCGGTGATCCGTACCCCGGTGCTCGCTGGCGACACAGTCCTCGGCGTGCTCTGCGTACAGAGTGCCACGGCAGGGCTCTACGACCGCCATGATGTGGAAGTCGTGGAGGTGGTGGCGGCACTGGCCAGCACCGCGCTGCGCAACATCCGGCTCGTCGACGAGATCCGTCGTTCCGAGGAACGGCTGGCCCATCAGGCATTCCACGATCCTCTCACCGGACTCGCCAACCGCGCCCTCTTCCTGGATCGGGTGGCCCATGCGCTGGCCAGACGCGTCCGGAATCCGACGTTGCTGGCCGTCCTGTTCGTGGACATCGATGACTTCAAGAAGGTGAATGACAGCCTCGGTCATCCGGCCGGTGATCAACTGCTGAAGGTCTCAGCCGATCGACTCTCCTTCTGCGTCCGCAGCAGCGACACTGTCGCCCGACTGGGTAGTGACGAGTTCGCCATACTGGTTGAGGACGTCGCCAGTCCGTCCGAGGTGCTGGCGATTGCCGAACGGGTGGGAACAGCGCTCCGCGCTCCGTTCCAGGTTGGCGGAACGGAGCTTTTCGTGAGCGCCAGCATCGGCGTCGCACCGGCTGCCGACGGCGACACCGCCGATGACCTGCTGCGAAACGCTCATGTCGCCATGTACAAGGCGAAGACGCAGAGCAAGTCGGCGACGGCTGTCTTCGAACCGTGGATGCAGGTGGCGGCGCGAGAGCGATTGGATATGGAAGCGGACATGCGTCGTGCCCTGGAGCGCAGCCAGTTCGTGCTCCACTACCAACCCATAGTCCGCCTGGAGAGCGGCGAGGTGATTGGCGTGGAGGCGCTTGTGCGCTGGCAGCACGACGAGCGCGGCATGGTACCACCGGGCGACTTCATCTCGCTTGCCGAGGACACGGGACTGATCGTACCGCTGGGTAGCTGGGTGCTGGAGCAGGCATGTCGCCAGGCGCGTGAATGGCAGTTGGCGCAACAGCCAGGCGCCGTACCGCTCAGGATCAGCGTGAACCTCTCCAGTCGGCAGATCCAGGAGCCCGGTGTCGTGGACACCGTGCGTGCTGCCCTCGCCAACTCAGGCCTTCCCGCGAATACGCTGGTGCTGGAGATCACGGAGAGCGTGCTGATGCAGCATACGACCCTCACCCTCGCCCGTCTGCGCGAGCTCAAGCAACTGGGTCTCTCGCTGGCCATCGACGATTTCGGTACGGGCTACTCGTCGCTTGGCTACCTGCAGCGCTTTCCGATCGACATCCTGAAGATCGACAAGGCGTTCGTGGACGCCGTGGGAGGTGAGAGCGACGCCGCGCTGGCTCGCGCCGTGATAGCGCTGGGCGACACGCTGGGCATGCAGACTGTGGCCGAGGGCATCGAGATGCCGTCCCAGGTGGACGGGCTGCGGAGGCTGGGGTGCAAGCTGGGCCAGGGCTTCCATTTCGCCCGACCACTACCGGCAGGTGACCTCCGAATGATGCTGGAGAGCACTGGCCGGCTCACGAACAGGCAGTCGAGCGAGCCCGTGGGGCACGGCCGTCAACAGCGCGCCTGACGGCCGCGCAGGGCCGGGCCGCGCGTACTTCCCCGTCGTCGGGATCGGGATACGTTCCGCAGATGAATCCGGCGATCTGGTATGTGGCAGCAGGTAGCGCCGTCGGCGGAGTGACCCGTTTCCTCCTCACCGACGTACTGCAACAACGACTCGCGCCAGCGGGGAGCTTTCCCATCGGCACCCTGGTCGTGAACGTTACGGGCTCGCTGCTCCTGGGCTTCCTGGTGCGCTGGTTGCTGGAGGTGCCAGTGGTGAGTCCCGAGATTCGCCTCATGCTCACCGTGGGCTTCTGCGGCGGCTTCACCACCTTTTCCACCTTCAGCCACGACACCGTGGCAATGATGGACCATGGCGACTGGCCGCGAACGGCGCTCTATGTGGGGCTGAGCGTCGGACTGTCGCTGGTCGCGGTCGTGGGCGGTATCGCGCTGGCCAGGGAGATGATCAGTTGGCGACAGTGAGGCTGGTGGCCAGACAAGTGGCCGCGGCGGACCCACGGCGCCCTCCTCAGTCCACCAGCCGCAGCGGCATCACCAGGCAGAGGTACTTCGCCGTGTCGTCCCAGCCCTCCGGCTCCACCGTCGCCGCACGTTCCGGGGCCTTGAAGGTCATCCTCACCTCGTCGGTCGGCATGAAGCGCAGGATCTCCAGCAGGTAGCTGGCATTGAAGCCGATGTCCAGCGGGTCACCGGTATAGCGCACCGGGAGTTCGTCGGCCGCCTCGCCCAGGTCGGGCGTCTGCACGGCGAACTTCAGCATGCCGGCGTTGAAGGAGAGCTTGATGCGGTGCGTCTGGTCACTGGCCAACACCGACATGCGCTTGAGCGCACCGACGAGTGCCGCCTTGTCGACGATGCAGAACTTCTCGTTGTCCTTCGGGATTACCTGGTCGTAGTTCGGGTACGGACCCTCGATAAGTCGCGTGAATACCGACGCCACCGGGGAGCGGAAACCCAGGTGGTTGTCGCCGCGGGCAATCTCCAATTCCTCCTCGACCGGGAAGAGACGGCGGATCTGGTCGAGCGCCTTGGGCGGCACGATGAGATCGCCCGACGGGGCACCCTCGGAGGTGATGTCGAGCTCCATCCTGGCCAGCCTGTGACCGTTGGTGGCCACCATCCGCATGCGCTCGGGTCGCAGCTCCCAGAGCACTCCATTCAGGATCGGCCGGCTCTCCTCGGTGCTCACGGCAAAGCTGGTGTGCGTGATCAGCTTCTGGAGATCACCGCTCTTCACGCGCCAGCTCTCCTCGAAGCGAACCGTCGGAAAACTCGGGAACTCGTCGCGCGGCAGCCCCAGGAGCTTGAAACGCGAACGACCGCACTCCAGTGACACGCGCTGCTCACCGCTTGCCGAAATCCTGACCGGCGAGGGAGGCAACTCACGAGCGATCTCGCTCAGCTTCCTGGCAGGGATGGTGATCGCGCCCGGCGTCTCCACATCGGCCACCACCTCCGTACTGACCGCGATATCCAGGTCGGTGCCGGAGAGCCTGATCCCATTCTCGGTGGTCTCGACAAGGATGTTGGCGAGCACCGGCAGAGTGGTCTTGGACGGGACACTCGCCGCGACGGCGGCCAGCCCTTCCTGCAACTGCTCACGCGAGATCGTGAAACGCATCCCAGCTCCTGAAAGGTTTGGGGACCGAGGGGAATACCAGAGCCGCGACTGGTCGGCTTATCCCCATTTCCCTGTCATGCTGCTGTTCCTGCCTTTTCGTATATACAAAAGCAGTAACTGTAGTAGGTGCTGTGGACAGGGTGGAGAAACGGCGGAAGTTACGTCGTACAGTTGGGTTCCGCATCCCCCGGAGCCTGTTGGCGCGACGTGGAAAGATCCGATTCTCAAGAGCAGTCCACATCGGGTGAGCGTCCGGAGGACCGTCCGGATGTAGATAACTGCCCGAAATTGTGCACAAGCGAACCGTTTCCCACGCCAGCGCGCTGTTTCCCACACGAATCTGTCTTCCTGCCAGCGGCGATGTCGACGAGGTCGTGGTGACGCGGTGAGCGTGGGGAAGCGGGCTCAACGCAGGTCGTCCAGCATGGTGCGACAGCGGGCCACGCGCTCGGCGAACACGGAGTCTTCGGCCGCGGTGGCGGTGACACGGTCCAGGCTGTGGATGACGGTGGAGTGGTCGCGACCACCGAATGCGGCGCCGATCTCCACCAGTTGAACGCCCAGCAGTTCGCGGCAGAGATGCATGGCGACCTGGCGTGGCACGGTCAGAGTCTTGGTGCGGGTCTTGGACTTGAGACCGTCGGGTGTGACCCCCCACTCGCGGGCCACCACCATCTGGATGGCGGCCATGGTGAGTCCGCCTGGCGCACTTCCCGGGCTCCCGTCCATCCCCGATTCGGCGCGTAGCCTGTCGCGCAGCGCCTCGCGGGCCAGTTCGACCGTGATCTCGCGATGCTTGAGGGAGGCGAAGGCGAGGAGCTTGATGATGCAGCCCTCCAGTTCCCGCACACTCGACCGCACATGCTCGGCGATGAAGTGGACGACACTGTCCGGGATGGTGTGCTCCAGGTGGTCCTGCTGCGCCTTGTGGCGCAGGATGGCCATCCGGTGCTCGAAGTCGGGCAGCTCGATGTCGGCCACCATCCCCCAGTGGAACCGGCTCACCAGGCGTGCTTCCAGTCCCGGGATCTCGGCCGGCGGGCGGTCGCTGGTGAGGATGATCTGGCGGCCGGCCTCGTAGAGCGCGTTGAAGGTGTGGAAGAACTCCTCCTGGGTGGACTCCTTCCCCTTCAGGAACTGCACGTCATCGACGAGCAGCAGGTCGGTCTCACGGTAGCGGCGCTTGAAATCCTGCTGCGTCCGGCTCTGGATGGCAGTGATGAGCTCGTTCGTGAACTGCTCGGTACCCACGAACGTGATACGGGTGTCGGGCTTGCGCTCCAGGATGATGTGGGCGACCGCCTGCATGAGGTGGGTCTTGCCGAGCCCGGTATCGCCGTAGAGGAAGAGCGGATTGTAGACCTTGCCGGGTGCCTGGGCGGCGGCGTGGGCGGCGGCGGCGGCGAGTTCGTTCGACTTCCCGATGACGAAGTGATCGAAGGTGTAGCGTTCGCTGAGCGGGGCGTGGCTGGCACTGCTGCCGCGCCGGGCGCCGTCGCTGATCACCGATTCACCCCCGGTGGCGGCCTGTCGCACCGCCTCCAGGGCCGCGCTGCCGTTGCTACCGGGGTTGGCGCGATCGACTGGCTCGTCGCCGGCTTGCGGCGACCGTGCGGCAGCGAATTGGGGGATGGCGGGTGGCGGCAGGGGGGCCACGAAGAAATCCATCTGCGGACGTGCCTTCCGCTCCTCATGCACCCGGAAGACCACCCGCAGGGGATGGCCGAGGGCGATCGGGGCGTAGCTTTCGAGGAGGGTGGCGTGCTTGGAATCGTTCCAATCGGCGGCGAACTGATCAGGCGCGCCGACCACGATGGAATCGCCTTCCAGGGCCAGGGCCTCAGTAGGCTCGAGCCATGTACGGAAGGTCTGTTCCGGGATCTCGTGCCGGGCGCGGTCCAGCAGGCGAGACCAGATTTCGAGTGCCGAAAGGGACATCAGCAGGGCAGGGGGACGGCGGTCAGTACGGGGCGCGAAGGTAAGGCCGGGAATGTGGAAAAGTCAACGTACAGCAGTCCGTGAGTGCGGCCGCGAAAGCGTGGCAGCAACGAGGTATCACGTCATGCGGCTTGACCCATCCTCCGATCCCTTATATCATTGCAGGTCTGTGCAGCAGCATTTCTGATACGGATTCCGGAGTACTTCATGGGCAAGCCGACATACCGTCCCCGCAACACGCGGCGGATTCGCACGCATGGGTTTCGCGCGCGCATGGCGACAAGGTGGGGACGTGCCACTCTCAGCCGGCGTCGGAAGAAGGGGCGCACGCGTCTCACCGTCGTGCTGCCGTCCAAGTACGGCGCTGGCGCCTGAGTCCCGGCGCTTCCCGCGCAGCCATCGGCTGACGCGGGAAGCCGAGCTGCAGGCGGTGCGTCGCGAGGGGAAGCGGATCCGAACCGGAGTTCTCGAGGTTCGGATACTCGCTTCCCCTCTGCGTCATTCCCGGGTGGGGCTGATCGTACCCAAATATCGTCATGGATCGGTGGAACGGAACAGGGTGAAGCGACGTTTGCGCGAGCTGGCCCGGCTGGAGCTTCTGCCAGCGTTGGCCAGGGCACAGTCGGCCGGAGGGGGTGAACAGGCTCCCGGGCAGGCCGGCGGGCACGCCGCAGGTGGGCATGCCATGGACGCGGTCATCCGCGCCCTGCCCACCGCCTACGACGCTACCTTCGATCGACTGGCGCTGGACATGGCCCGCGTGGTGCGGGAGCTACCCCGGCTGGTGCGTCAGCTACCATCACCAGCCCCTGCGCCATCCGGGGCCAGCTCAACCGTGGTCCCGCCAACCGAGCCCATCGAGGCCCGGGAGGAGGATTCCCGCTGATGTGCGCTCATCGTGACGCGATGCATGAGGGTGCCGGACCGGCACTCGCCGTTCGGCCAGCGGAACAGGCGTCGAGGCCGGTGTCCGCTGGCGAGACTGCTCCCGATCAGACTGCCGGGCCCGCCACGCGTTGCGACGCGTCTGACGGCGTACCGGAACCCGGAATCGGGGCCCGATCTGCGGACCGTGGTCGCCGCCCCCTTCCCGTGCGCATACTGCTTGGACTGCCGGCGTTCGCCGTCATCTTCGTCATCCGGGCCTACCAGATGATGCTCTCGCCGTTGCTACCCTCGTCCTGCCGCTACATTCCGAGCTGTTCCGCCTATGGACTCGAAGCGGTGGAGCGTTACGGCGCGCTGCGCGGGAGCTGGCTGGCGGCGAAGCGCATTGCCCGCTGCCATCCGTTCCGGGCCGGCGGCTACGACCCTGTACCCTAGATCGTACTTTCCGTGATGGATAGACGCTTCATTCTGGCCCTGGTGCTGACGGCGGCGGTCGTGATGGGCACGCCGCTACTCTTTCCCGACGCCAGTCGTCCTCCCGTAGGTGCGGTGGCGAGTGACTCGCTCATCACCGACTCTCTCGGTGTCGGCACACCAGGCGCCGGACCAGCCGTCGCCGGGGTCGGCCCCTCGGCCATCACTGACACAGCCAACTCCACCGACGTCGCCGCCCGCGCCGCTTCGGTGGCGGCCGGCGTCCCCGACAGCGGAATGCTGGCTGCCCAGCCGGCTCCGGTGATACCGGTGGAGACGACCACCGTCACGACCCCGTTGGCCGCCTATCGCTTCAGCAACTCCGGCGCGGCGTTGATAGGCACCACGCTGGAGCGCTACACCTCGCTGCGGGAGGGCGAGGCGACGCAGAAGGTGGAGCTGGGCCGCGGTGGCGAGCCCCTGGTGCACTACCGGCTCGTCGTGCCGGGCGACACGATCTCGCTGGACCAGGTCCGGTTCCAGCTCGAGCAGGAGGCCGGCTCTGCCGACGAAATCGGCTCGCTGACCTATAGCGGCGCGGTGGATGGCATGCAGGTACGGATTGCCTACACCTTCCGACCTGACAGCTACCGCGTAGCGGTGCGGGGCAGCGTCGCCAACGCCCCCGCCCGCTCCTATCTGCTCATGGACATGCCGAGCGGGCTGTCATCGTCGGAGGCCGACGAGAAGGATGACGTCAACCACATGGGTTACGTCTACAAGCCGGTCACCGACAACGCCACCAGCATCCTCTTCCGCAAGCTCGACCCCGGCGAGCGGTCGCTCCAGACGCGGCCGATGAGCTGGGTGGCGGTGAAGAACAAGTACTTCCTGGTAGCCCTCCTGTCGCCGGACAGTGTTCCGTTCGCCGAGTTGCAGGTCACCGGCGGCCCGCGTACGGAGAAGGCGGCGACCGTGGCCTATGGCACGGTGGTCACCCCGCTGGGCGCCGATGGCGGTTTCGGCTTCAGCATCTACCCCGGGCCGCAGGAGTGGCGACGACTGCTGGCGATCGGACGGGATTTCCAGAATGTGAATCCGTACGGTGGCTTCATGCAGGCAGCCATCCAGCCGTTCGCGCAGATCGTCATGCGCATGCTGCTCTGGATGAAGGACACCACGGCGCTCAACTATGGCTGGGTGCTGGTGATCTTCGGCGTCGCCGTGCGCGTGATCATGTGGCCGCTCAACCAGAAGGCCATGCGCTCGCAGTTGAAGACGCAGCGCATCCAGCCCGAGTTGCAGGCGGCCCAGAAGAAGCACGCCGGCGACCCGGCGAAGCAGCAGGCGGAGACGCTCCGGATCTACAAGGAGCATGGGATGAGTCCATTCAGCGCGCTCACCGGCTGCCTGCCGATGATGCTCCCGATGCCGATCCTCTTCGCCCTCTTCTTCGTCTTCCAGAACACGATCGAGTTCCGCGGTGTCGGGTTCCTCTGGTTGCACAACATCGCCACCTATGACCCGTACTACATCATGCCGGTCCTGACCGGGATCACGTCGTTCGTGATGTCCTGGATCGGCATACGGGGGGCGCCACCCAACCCGCAGGCGAAGCTCTTCGCCTACGTCATGCCCCTCACCTTTGCCGTCCTCTTCGCCCGTCTGGCCGCTGGCCTGCACATCTATTACACGGTGCAGAACATCGCCGCCCTGCCACAGCAGTGGATGCTGTCCAGGGAGCGGTCGAAGGCGCTGCCGGCGACGCCGCCGGTGGTGGAGGGTCCGCCGCCAGCCCGCCGGCGACGTCAGCGGGCATAGCACAGAGATCCGGCCGCACTCCCGAGTGTTCCCGGCGTGGCATGGGAGCCGCAGAAGCGTGGCGGGCACGCGGCAGGGTCTGGAAGAGGAGCGGGGAGGAGAGATGGGCGTAGCATCATGATCATCACCTACATCGGGCACGCCACCCTGTTGTTGGAGATGGACGGGCGGCGGATCCTTACCGACCCGAACTTCGACCCGCGGCTGGGCCGCATCCTGCCGCGGGTCTCGCCGCCGGGGATCGCGCTCGACGCGCTGCCCTCGCTGGACGGTCTGCTGGTGACGCACGCTCACGCCGATCATCTCTCCTTCGATTCACTGAAGCGGCTACCGCGGGACGTACCCTTGCTGGCCCCACCGCCGCTGGCGCGCTGGCTGGCTGGCAGCGGTTACAGCAGCGCGCGGGCACTCGGCGCCGGCGAGTCGACGAGCGTCCACGGTATCACCATCCACGCCGCGGCGGCGCGGCATGTCGGCAGTCGCTACGGTGTGGACCGCTGGCGCTCGTCCTCCAACATGTACCTGTTGGAGACGCCCAGTCAGACGATCTTCTTCGCCGGTGATACCGCGCTCACGCCCGAGACGCATCGGCTGGTCACCGAACATCTCCACAAGCGTGGCCGCACGCTGGACGTGGCCCTCCTGCCGATAGGCCATGCTCCCTGGTGGAAGCCCGGCTTCCGGCGTGGCCACCTGACCAGCGACGATGCGCTGACGCTGTTCGAACGGCTGGAAGCGCGCGTGCTCATTCCCTACCACTGGGGAACCTTCAATCACGTCACCTCCACTGCCTTCGACGCCATCGACCGGTTGCGCACGCTGCTGGAGCGCCATCGTCGGTCGAGCGATGTGCGCATAGTCCTTCCAGGCGAGAGCTACGAGGTCTGATTGATCCTTGACGATACCATCGCCGCCGTGGCCACCGCGCCCGGGCACGGCGCGGTGGCGCTGCTGCGAGTGAGCGGGCGGGCGGCTCTGGAAGTGGTGGGTCAGTTGGTGCGACCATGGCCGCTGGAGCCGCGACGAGCCACGCTCTGCGCGGTGCACGATCCGCGCAGTGGCGCGTTGCTGGACCGGGCCCTCGTGACCGTCTTTGCAGGGCCAAGCTCGTACACCGGTGAGGATGTCGTGGAACTGGCGACGCACGGCGGTGCGGTGGTGCCGGCGTCCGTGATGGCCGCGCTGGAGGCGGCCGGTGCGCGGGGTGCGAGGGCCGGAGAGTTCACCCGTCGAGCAGTGCTCAACGGCCGGATGGACCTGGTTCAGGCGGAGGCGGTGGGCGATCTCGTGGACGCCCGGTCGGGGGCCATGCAGCGTTCCGCGCTCGAACAGATGGACGGTGGGCTATCGCGCCGAGTGGGAGCGTTGCGCGAGCAGTTGCTGGAAGTGGAGGCGCTGCTGGCCTACGACATCGACTTTCCCGAGGAGGACGATGGGCCCATACCGCGCCAGCGCATCGCCGACGCGGCGGCGTCCGTCGTGTCGCAACTGGAAGCGCTCATTGCCACCGTGCCCAGCGGCGCGCTCATTCGCGACGGCGCCGTGGTGGTCATCGCCGGCCCGCCGAACGCCGGCAAGTCGTCCCTTCTCAACGCCCTGTTGGGCGAGAACCGCGCGATCGTCACCGACATTCCCGGCACCACGAGGGACGCCATCGAGGTGATGGTCGACAGCCGACCGTGGCCGCTCCGCCTGGTGGATACGGCGGGCATGCACGCCGCCACCGACATCGTGGAGAGACTGGGCATAGAGGTGAGCGAACGGTGGGTGTCCAGCGCCCAGGTGGTGCTCGCCTGCGGTGAGGGGTTGGATGAGGTGCAGGCGACGATGACGCGCCTGCGCGCGCTCACCAGCGCACCGCTCATCGGCGTGCGCACCAAGATCGACCTCCTGTCCGCCAGCGCATCGACAGCGACGACCATTCTGGATGACACTCCGGTGATCGGTGTGAGTGCGGAGACCGGAGCCGGTCTTCCCGAGCTGATGGAGACGATCCAGCGCACGCTCACCGCGCGCCATGTCGCTCCGACCAGCGAGCTGCCAGTGGTGACCCGCGCCCGCCACCGGCGCGCCCTGGAGAGCGCTCACGAGGAGGCCACCGCCTTTCTCGATGCCTGGGTCGACGACCTGCTGCCGGCGCCGGTGGCAGCGGTGCATGTGCGGGCCGCGCTGGGCGCGCTCGAGGAGCTGGTAGGCGGACTGGATGTCGAGGAGGTACTGGATCGCGTCTTCGCCAGTTTCTGCGTTGGCAAGTGAGCGAGGCGCGGGCGGCGGATTGCCCTGGTACCGCCAACCGGGTCGGAACCACCGAGTGCAGGGCTGTCCGGCAAGCTGGATCCAGGCCGAAGCAACCGGGTCCAGGGCGGCCCCGGCTAGTTGGATCCAGGCCGAAGCTACCGAGTCCGGGGCGGCCCCGGCAAGCTGGATCCAGGCCGAAGCAACCGGGTCCAGGGCGGCCCCGGCAAGCTGGATCTAGGCCGAAGCTACCGAGTCCAGGGCGGCCTCGGTCAGCTCGGCGGCGCTCGCCCGGATGGCCCACGGCAGCCCGCGCGAGGTTATGGCCGGTTCCACCATGCGGGCGCCCAGGTAGTAGCCGCCGCGTTCCGGGAGGAGAAAGCGGTCCACGGTGCGAGCTTCCTCGCTCATGCCACCGGAGAGATAGCGAAGGCGGAGACCCAGGCCGCTCTCATCCAGGTCGGGCTGCATCGCCCTGGTGAGGGCCGTCTCGAGCTCCCGCATGCGCAGGTATTGACGGCGGGCGAAGCCGTAGTACTCCCAACTGGCGTGACCCGGGCTGATGACGCGCGCCGTCTGAACCGCCAGCCCTTCATTGACCAGCAGCTCACGGAGCGGTGCCAGCCGCCCGGTCTCCCAGTACGAGTAGTAGCCACCAGCCTCGGCGATCAGCTCGCGCAGGACGCTACGGCTCGTCGGCGAGGTATAGCGCACCGCGTGGGCGATCTCGTGGGCGAGCCAGAGCGGGATCAGTTCAGGGTCGAGTCCGAGGCCCTGTGTCTCGCTGTTAGGCAGGCTGGTGAAGTGTTCCAGGCATATGAAGACGACACCCCGACCGTCGATCACCAGTTCGCCTGCGTTCGCCGCGCCAACGCCAACCATGAGCACGACGTCCACCTCCACGTCGGCCTCGAGCAGGGCGAGCGTCCGTTCGGTTGTGGACTGGGCGAGAGCGACGACGTCGGTGCGGGCGAGCATCGTCCGCAGGTCGTTGCGATCGGCACGCAGAGCGCCGCGCACTACCTCCTGGAAGTGCGGGCCGTGCGGGTCCAGAACGTAATTGTGCCAGTAGGCCTCGAGGATGCCCCGGTGGGTATCGAAGTAGCTCTCGTAGGCCGGGACTGGGTCCGCGCTTTCCAGAACGGCGAAGAAATCGGGCAGCAGGTTGATCAGCACGTCTCTTTCTACCGGGGAGGCACCGGCCGCCATTCGGAAAGGCGCGGTCGGGAGGCGCGTACGACGTCGCGCGCGGACGCGACGGGGGCACCGGAAGGGAGGGGACGGGCGGAAGAATAGCCGACTCGGCAGTCATTCAACAAGGTCCTTACGCGCCACATGCAGAATTCGGCACCCGTCCGGGCGAACTTCCGGCCCGGTCGGGGTGAGCCGCAGACGAAGGTCAGGAGGGGGTAATCACGCTGGCATGCTTCTTTCCTTACGGGCTCGCAGATGAAGCAACCGAGGGTTCAACAATGACGGTTCTACAGCAGATCGATCTGCACTGCCCGGTGTGCTCCAACCGGTTCCGGTCGCAGGCCGTGGTGTCGACAAATTCGTTTGGCGGCAAGCGCACCGATTTCCACGAACGGGCTGCCGGAACACAGCCGTTGCCGTACCTGGTGCACACCTGCGTGCGCTGCGGTTTCTCCGGTGCCGAGCGTGATTTCAACGATGAGGCGGAGGTGAGCCCGTTCCTGCGCGAGCATGTGATGACCGAACTGGCGCCGCAGCTTTCGGCCCGCATGACGGGCTCGGAGAAGTATGAGGCAGCGGCCAAGGTCGCCGAGTGGCAGGGGCTGGAGCCACGCCACGTTGCCGATCTCCTGCTGCGCGCGGCCTGGTGCTGTGTGGACGAGGGCGATATCGAGGCGGAACGCTACTACCGCCGCCGCGCCGCGTGGACGTTCGAGAGCGCGTTGGCGAGCTGGGACGGTGTGGCCCGCGAGGAACGAGCTGTCCTCACCTACCTGGTGGGAGAATTGTGGCGCCGGGTGGGAGACAGTGCGAAGGCCGCCGAATGGCTGGCGCGGGTAGCCGATGAGGTGCTGGATGAGACGAGCCAGCAGTGGATCGTGGACGCCGCCCGGCAGCAGGCGGAGAGTCCCCGGGAGTGGTTCGGCTGAGGCACCAGCCCTGGGAGTCTACCTGGTACCGAACAGACGGTCCCCGGCATCGCCCAGGCCGGGGACTATGTAGCTGCTGGCGTTGAGCCCGCGATCCAGCGAGGCTGTGTAGATCTGTACGTCCTGGTGGGCGTCGGTGAGCCGGCGAACCCCTTCCGGGGCCGCGACGATGCAGAGAAACCTGATGCGCGTGGCGCCGGCGCGCTTCAGCGATGCCACCGCGCTGGCCGCACTGCCACCGGTGGCGAGCATCGGGTCGAGGAGCAGGAAATCGCGCTCGGCGGCGTCCCCTGGAACCTTGAAGTAGTAATCGACAGGCTCCAGGGTGTCGTGATTCCTGTAGAGCCCGATGTGACCCACGCGGGCCGAGGGAATGAGGCGCAGGATCCCCTCCACCATTCCCAGGCCGGCGCGAAGGATGGGGACGAGGGTGAGCTTCTTCCCGCTCACGCGCTGCCCGGTCGTCGATTCGAGCGGCGTCTCCACCTCCACCGGCTCGAGGGTGAGATCGCTGGTGGCCTCGTAGGCCATGAGCATCGCGATCTCGTCGACCAGCTCCTTGAAGATCTTGGTCGGAGTGGTGCGATCCCTGAGGAGCGTCAGCTTGTGCTGGATGAGCGGATGGCGCACGACGGTGAGCATGGTGAACTCGTCGGCGCGGTCGGGAGCGTCGGGCATCGTCGTCATGCCGGGAAGTTAGCGCGCGGGACGGGTTGGCAGGAGCGGGTTCGGCGGGTGGAGTCGTTCGTGCAACGTCGTGCCGGTTAACGTCATCCCCGCGCCGGCGGCTGGCTTCGTGACACATCGTCATTCCCGCTTTCGCGGGAATGACGGTACGGGACGCCGGAACCATCTGGATTCCCGCCGTCGCGGGAATGACGAGGTGTGGGAGTGACGGGCGTCAGCCGTACGGGAGCGCTTCGCGCCCGCCCGCACCCGGGCTGGCCCAATCGCCCGCACTTGTGCCCTCCGGCAGCCGGCCGTAAGCTACCGCCACGAAACCCTCCCCTACGACGCGATCCATCTCCCGGCGCATGAAGGAATATCAGGCCGTCATCCTGCGGCTCTCTCGCCGCACACGCGACGACGAGGACGCCCTCACCGACCTGCTCAACGAGCGCAGTCGCACTGGCTGGGAACCCACCCACCTCACTCAACACGACGATCGGATGACGGTGATCTTCTCGCGGCCCGCGCCTATCGATAGCTGAACGAGTGCGCTATCGCGCGGACGTCGCGAACCGCCGGGCGAACTCCGCCACCCGCGCGCGATTCGCGTGCCGCGCGCTGTATCGGCCAGTTACTCAACTCCCGGAGCCAGCCACCGCCCGCCGCCACGTCGGCAACCGGCCGCCTACCTACCGCCGCGTCGGCCCTGTCGGGATGTCCGAGGCTCGGCCTTGGGGCGTGACGCGGTCGGTGCGTTGTAGCCGTGCGTCGATTCCACGAGTTGCCGGCCCAGCACCAGGGCGCGCTCAGCGGCGGCCCGGACCTCGGCCAGTGACTCGAGCAACTCGGGTCGAGCGGAGAGTTCCGTCTCCACCAGCTCGACGTTGCCGATGAGGGCCATCACCACGTTGTTGAACTCGTGCGCGATGTCTGACGAGGAGGCGTTGACAGCGGACGTCCTGAGAGCGCGCTGACGCGCCAGCTCGGCCAGGCGACGCAGTGTCACATCCTCGATCAACACGATCGTGCAGCGGGCGAGTGGATGGACACGGCAGCTCAGCCACCGCTGCTGTCCCATGTCCTGCACGTTCACCACTGCCGGCACTCCCGAGGCCAGCGCTGGCTCGATCGCCGCCGTCAGCCATGTCGCGCCAACCGCCAGCGGCAGTAGTGCTCCGTCCAGCGACGCCGGTACGCCCAGTAGCCGGCGGGCAGGGGCGTTGGCGAAGTCGATGCGGCCGGCATCGTTCAGACGGATCACAGGCTCGTCGAGGTCGCTGAACAGGGCGAGCTCGGCGTCTCCGGATGAGTTGGCTGCGACGGGCGGGATGGATCGGTTCACGATCACGGCTACCTCTTGCCGGGGTGACAGACGCGGCGGGACGTCGAACATGTGCGGTGTCCGACCGGTCTCGCCGTCGGACGGTGTGGTACTACCTACTCTCTGACCAATGGCGCGACGCTATCTTCCGGCCAGGGCGTCGCGACACGGTTGACTGCAGCAGGAGGAAGACGTGCGGATCCTGGTGGTGGAGGATGACGCGATGGTATCGCGACTGGTACGCGAGGTTCTCAAGGCTGACGGCTATGCGGTGGATGTCGCCGGCACCGGCGAGGAGGGGCGCCTGCTGGCCTTCGTCAATGAATATGACGGCATAGTGCTCGACCTGCACCTGACGGACCGACACGGCCTGACGATCCTGCAGGAACTCAGGCGCGAGGGACGGCAGACTCCGGTGCTCATACTCACCAGTAGTGGCGACGAATCGGAGATCGTGCGTGCCCTGGATGCCGGTGCCGACGAGTATGTCGTGAAGCCGGTACGAAATCGGGAACTCGCCGCCCGCGTCCGTGCCCTCGTCCGCCGCGGCCCGCACGCCTTGCGATCGGAGCAGCTCACGATGGGCTCGCTCACACTCAACCGGCTCACTCATCGCGTCCTGGTGAGCGGCGAGGCGCTGGATCTGTCGCCGCGCGAATTTGCCGTGCTCGAGCACCTGCTCCTGCACACCGATGCGGTGGTCACTCGCGTGGACCTGCTGGAGAAGGTGTGGGACAGGCACTTCGACCCTGGCTCGAACGTTGTGGACGTTCACGTGGCCCGGTTGAGGCGAAAGCTGGAGGTCGCCAACGCGCCCATCGCCATCCGGACGGTGCGCGGGGTCGGCTTCCGTGTGGAGATGGTGAATGGCGCCCGGAGCGGGAAGGGCTTCGGGTGACACGGGGGATGCCGCTCAGACGGGCTTCAGCCCCTGCATGTCCACCAGTTCGGTGAGGAAGATCTCCAGCAATGCCGGATCGAAGTGCCGTCCGGACTCCGACCGCATGAGTTCGAGCACGGCTGGTACTGGAACCGCGCCGCGGTAGGGTCGGGCATGTGTCAGCGCGTCGAAGAAGTCGGCGATCCCGACGACCCGTGCCACGAGAGGGATGTCCGATCCGGCCAGGTTGTTCGGATAGCCGCTGCCATCCCAGCGCTCGTGATGGGAGAGGGCGATCGTCTCGGCCATCTGGATGAACGAACTCTGGCCGTCGGAGAGGATGGAGGCGCCGATCGTGGTGTGGCGCTGCATGACGGCGAATTCCTCGCTGCTCAGCTTGCCAGGCTTGAGAAGGATGGTGTCGGGGATGCCGATCTTGCCGATGTCGTGCAGCGGCGCGGCCAACCTCAGGTGTTCCACCATGTCGTCGTCAAGTCCGGCCACGCGCGCCAGCCGGGCCGATAGCTCGCCCACACGCTGGGTATGCTGGCCGGTGTCGTCATCGCGGAACTCGGCCGCCTGGGCCAGCCGGCGCAGCGTCTCGAACTGCGATTCCTGCAACTGCCGCGTGCGCTCGGCAACCCGTTCCTCGAGACTGCGGTTCTCACGGCCAAGCACAAGGTGGAGGCGGCGGGTCTCGAGAAGGTTGCGAATACGCAGCAGCGTCTCGGACAGCTCGAACGGCTTTGCCACGAAATCATTCGCCCCCAACGCCAGCGCCTGCTCGCGCACGCTTCGATCGTCGTCACCAGTAAGCATCAGGACCGGCAGGTACTCTCCTGTCGCCGTTGCCGCCCGGAGTGCCCGGAGAACCGCGAAGCCGTCCATGTACGGCATGTGCAGGTCGAGCAGGACCAGGTCTGGCTGTAGCTCGTGGAAACAGGTCAGCGCCTCGCGCGGGTCGGTGATGCCGGTGACGTTACCGCATTTTCCGTGGGCGAGCAGTCGCTCCAGCAGGCGCACATTCGACTGCTCATCGTCCACGATCATGATGCGTGGTTCCGCCGGCTTGAGCGGGGGCGAGAAGGACGCCCCCGGTCCACACACGGAGCAGGACACGGTCGCGGTGGAGACCTCAACGGCGACGCGGGAAGCATCAGCCACTGCTGTTGCTCCGTGCAATGTGTTGGCGAACGGAAAAGGCATCGAACAACGGTGAAAGGCGAGAATACAGGATGGCGTGAAACCCGATTACCCGGGAACGTAGCAACAGGCGACTGACGTCATCGTGAAAGCATGATGACGGTTCGTTCACAGTTGATCCAGTAGGTGGAACCGATCCGGAAAGAGGTGGATCTCCAACTCCCCACAGTACCTGACGAGGGTCAACCGGCAACGGCAACGGCGGCTGCGCCGAGGAGGCCCGCGTTGGGGGTGCGGATGAGGTGGATGGGCATCCGCGCGAGCAGGGGGGAGAGGCGCCCCTTGGTGGCGAAGGCGGACAGGAATGGCCCGTCGCGCAGGGGCTGCTCCAGGCGCGGGGCGATCCCGCCGCCCAGGTAGACACCGCCGGTGGCGAGAACGGTGAGGGCGAGGTTGCCGGCGACGGCACCGAAGACGTCGAGGAAGAGGTGCAGCGCCATGACGCACAGCGGGTCGTCGCCAGCGATGGCGTGGCGCGTCACAACCGCGGCCGGATCCTCACTCTTCATCTCCATCGCCGTTCCGGCCAACTCCGCGTGCTCGCCCCGCTGGACGGAAAAATCATAGAGAGCCTCGAGTCCGCGCCCGGACAGGATCCGTTCTGCGGAGACGCGCGAATGACGACCGCGAAGGAAGGTCAACAGCTCACATTCGATCGGTGTTCGTGGCGCGAAATCGGCATGCCCGCCCTCCGAGGGATGCACGCTGGCCCCGTCGCCGTCCCGGAGCACGAAGGACATTCCGAGACCGGTACCGGCGCCGATCAGCGCCCTCGTTCCGTCGGGGTCCGGTTCTCCCGTCTGGAGGGTGACAATGTCGTCCGCTCGCAGCACCGGGAGGGAGTGGCCCAGGGCGGCAAAGTCGTTGATGACGGTGGTGGCGGGGATTCCTGTGGCAGCCGCGGCGGTGGCCGACCGAATCTCCCACGGCAGGTTGGGCGGCCGCCAGACACCGTCCACCGACGCCGCGGCAATTGCGAGGCAGGCCCGCTCCACTCCGTCCATGGGCGCCGAACGACGGAATTCATCGACGAGCATGGCCAGTCCGTTCACCGAATGACTGCCCACCACGCGGTCGTGCAGCAGGGACGCCCGCCCATCGACAATCTCCACGATCGCCAGCCGTGCATTGGTCCCTCCGATATCACCGGCCAGTACTTTCACGATGCATCCTCCGGGGCAGCCATGGCTTCACGTCGTCGACGGAGTAGGGTACCCACCTGTCGTACGAGCTCCGCGTTCGCGAACGGCTTGTGCAGGAACGGTTCGTCGTCGGACAGCGGCTCACCACCGTCGGCACCGCCGGCGTAGCCAGACAGGAACAGGATCGGTAGGTCGGGCTGGTCGGCGCGCAGCCGCGCGGCAAGCTCGCGGCCGCCCAGCTCCGGCATGACGATGTCGGTCACGACCAGTGACAGGGTGTCGCGCTCGTCTTTCCAGACGAGCAGCGCGTCACCTCCATGACGGGCCTCCCGCACGGTGTAGCCATGACGCTCCAGCGTCCGTCGGATCACACCGCGTACCGACGCCTCGTCCTCCACGACGAGGATCGTCTCACCCGCGCCGGTGACGCCGGGGGGTTCCACTGTCGAGCGGACGGTAGCTGCCCCCCGGGCCCGCGGGAGGTAGATGCGGACAGTGGTGCCCGAGCCAGTCTCACTCTCTATTCGCAGACCGCCCCCGGACTGGGTGACGATGCCATAGACCGTCGACAAGCCGAGCCCTGTCCCCTGACCTTCGCGCTTGGTGGTGAAGAAGGGTTCCAGGGCGCGCTCACGGGTCGCCCTGTCCATTCCGAAGCCGTTGTCACGTACGCTGAGCGCCACGTATGGACCAGCAGGAACGGATACGTCGAGCGTCGGCAGGTCGGTCTCATTCAAGACCACGTTGTCGACCTCGATCGAGATGGATCCGCCTCTTCGAGGCATCGCGTCGCGAGCGTTGACGACGAGGTTGAGCAGCACCTGGTCAATCTGGCCTGGATCGGCGTGGACAACCCACGTTTCGTGAGGGCAATCCAGCTCCAGTACGATGTTCCCGCCAATGACACGCTGCAACAGGCGCTTGGACTGCGAGAGCGTCTCGGCTATGTCGATCAGCCTTGGATGGAGGAGTTGCTTCCGGCTCACTGCCAGCAGTTGCCGGGTAAGGTTCGCCGCGCGTTCGGCGGCCGCCGCGACCTCCGCCAGGTCGGTCTGTACCGGGCTGTCGTTGGGAAGTGCAGAGCGGGCAAAGTCGAGATTGCCGCTGATGACGGTGAGCAGGTTGTTGAAATCGTGGGCGACTCCGCCGGCCAGGCGCCCCACCGCCTCCATCTTGAGCGCGTGGCGAAGCTGGTCCTCACGCTCCTTCAGCGCCCGTTCAGCCTCCATTCGGTCCGTCACGTCATGAGCGAGAACGAGGCGCGCCGGTCGGTCGTCGAACCGGATACCGTGGGAGATGACCTCGGTCTCACGCAGCGAGCCGTCACGCATGCGGTGGATGAAGATGCCCGCCTGATTGAGCCCGGCGTCCGGACCGGAGATCGCTCCGCGCAGGAGCTGGACCGTCGACTCCGGCCTGATCTGCCCGATCGTCATGGACAGGAACTCGTCGCGGCTGTAGCCGTAGGTCAGTTGAGCGGCGTCGTTGACCGCCAGGAAGCGCAGAGTCTCCAGATCGAAGACCCACATCGGAAGCGGATGGCTGTCGAACAGGTGTCGGTAGCGCTGCTCGCTCTCGCGCAGTCGCTCGGCTCCCAGCCGACGCTCGCTGACGTCGCGGAAGTAGATGGAGAGTCCTCTGTCCGAAGGATAGGCGTGGACCTCCAGCCAGATGCCGAGCGGTTCGAAGAACTCCTCGAAGTCGACATTGACGCGCTCATTCCGCGCTCGCTCGTATTCCCGCTGGAAGGCGGAGTCGAGAGCGTCGGGGAAGAGCGTCCAGATGTGGCCGCCCAGCAATTGCTCCCGAGGGCGGAGCATGAGTCGCTCGGCGCGTTCGTTGACGTAGGTAAAGCACCACTGGTCGTCGAGGGCGAAGAAGGCGTCGCCGATGCTCTCCAGGATGGTGCGTATCTGGCGTTCGCCACGCTCGGCGGCGGCGGTTCGCTCCTCGAGTTCCGCGGCCACCACATGCAGCTCCTCGTTCGCCATCTCGAGCTCGGTAGCCTGCTCCTGGAGCAGCTCGCTCATCCGCATCGCTTCCTCGCGCGCCGCAGTGGCGGCAGCGGCGCGGTCGGCGGCGCGATGACGGGGCGTTATGTCGTGTATGCTGACCACGACGTTGCGCATGGCGTGGTTGCTGAGCCATGGCTCCAGGGCGACCTCGACCACGTGGCCGAGCTCTGGCTCGGTCCCGGGAATCCTCAGCTCGAGTCTGGCACTGACGCCGTTCGCTGCCTCGTTGACCGCGGCTTGCAGGCGATCCCTCCAGCCGTCGTCGACGGGCCCCCAGTCGGCGCCCCAGATGGGCAGCCCCACCATGTGCCCCTCACCCGTCAAGCAATCAGCAGCCCGGTTCGTGGTGAGTACGACGCCATTCGGCGACAACAATACTATCGGGTGCTGAACGCCATCGAGCATCGCTCGGGCGAGCGACAGTGCATCAGCATCGGAGGCTGCTACCAGTGGCGACATGGGTGGTCTGACGAGTCGCGCGTGAAGGGTGCCGCCGATTCGCGTGCTCGCGCGAGACGATCCCGGAAGTAGTGGCCGCGCCAGCAGGGCACGAGCAGATGGGTGGTAGCCGGACGATGAGCAGGGTTGGTAAAATGGAGGCTACTTCACCGTGTCGCAAATCCATCCGGCGCCGTCGGCTCGTCCCGCTCCGCGCCCACGCCCAGCCAGCGGAAGAAGACGATGGTCACGGAGAGCAGGATGAAGGTGCTTCCCAAGGCGAGCATCACGCCTCCCGCAACCTGCTGGTCGTCCAGCGGTGAGAGTCCGGTGAACGGTGGCGCCAGCTCGTAGGTGGCGTATACCGGATAGCGGGAAATGAGCAGCCACATGGCGATGAACAGATGGGCCAGGGTGCCGAAGAAGAGATAGACGATCCTGAGCAGCGGCACGAATCGGGGCCGTGCTGGAACGGGCACGAGCAGCGACCACCAGAAGGAGAGGCCGGAGAGGAACCAGGCCATGTCGAGCCCGAACGAGCCAAGCTGACTCACCATCAACCCGTCCACGACGCTGGGCACGTGCGTGGCAACCATGACGATCGTGAAGACGATCATGGACGGGAAGGGAACTGTCAGGACGCTGATCACGCGTACCAGGCGCGGTCGCGCGGCCAGTCGCGCCACCGCCTGTGGGCGTATGCCGAACAGGAGGAGTGGCGGGATGATCATGGCCAGCATGACGAACTGGAAGGCATGCACACTGGCCAGGTAGCCGGCGCCGAGTTTGCCGACGGGCCAGTCCAGGGTGAGCCAGAGGCAGATCACGCCGGCCACGGCGGCCACCGTCCGCCAGGGAGTCCTGGTGGTATCGGCGCCCGCTGTCAGCCGTCGCGCCAGCCACCAGTAGGCGGCGGCGAAGAGGAGCATGAAGAGCCAGACGCCGGGGTACGGCTGCCATTCCCAGTTCCAGGTGGCGCCGAGCGCCGAGCACCACCACTGGACAGCGGCTGGATCTGTCATCTCAAGACACCGGGCGAGGCCGACGTTGACGGGCTGCCCATCGCGGCGGCATTGACGGCAACCGTGCTGTCAGCGCCCCAACGCTCGTTGACCAGCCGCGGCAGGTCGTCGGCCCAGTCCTTCTGGCGGGTGCCGAATGGATAGACCATATGGGCGAGGTTGTCGCTGGTGAAGGCGTAGACCTGGGCGGCATGGGCCATCGCGTAACCAGTTGCCCCGGTCGCCGTCGTGTCCTTCACTGCCGGCGTCACGCCGAGTTCCGTCTGGGCATCATGGAGGGTGGCGCTATCGCCAGTGAGGGCGATGAACCGTTGGTCGAACTGGGCCAGCCAGGGGCCCAGTTTCTCCGGTGTGTCGCGTTCCGGATCGATCGTCACGAAGACGACCTTCATCCGCCGCGTCTCGTCGAACGTCATCTGGGCCATCACGGCGGAGATGCCGGCCATATGCACCGGGCATACATCCGGACAATTCGTGTAGCCGAAGAAGAGCAGCGTGAGGTAGCCGTCCGTTTCCGCGCGGAGGTCGTACGGGGTGCCATCCATGCGCGTGAGGACCACCGCCGGCTTCTCCACCGGCGCTGGCAGCATGGTGCCATGGTAACCGCTGGCGTCGGTAGCCAGGGCGGGCGACGGCGAGCCACAGCCGGCAAGGATTACGGTGCCGGCTGTTGCGGCTACCGCGAGGGTCAGGCGATCGATACGGCGGCGCGGGACGAACGCCCATCGCGCCATCCGCTGGAAGAGCGAGTACGGCATCCTTGAAAGTTAGGTCATTGCGCGGCGCGGGACCCAGGGCCGCTGCCGCGGACGGTTACTCACCGGCGCGGAGGGCGCGCTCGAACTCGGTGCGGACCGTGTCCAGGAAGCCGCGTACATAGTCCACACGCGCGCCGCCGGCGATGAGGAAGGGGTCGAGCACGGTGCAGCGCAGAACAGCCAGTCCGCCGGCGCGACGGTAGTCGTCAGCGGTGAAACCCAGCCGGGCCACCAGCGGCAGGGCTGCCTCACCGTACTCCTCGGCGCGCAGAACCGTCTTGGTCAGCACGTAGTCCAGCGCCCGCGTGGGCCGCGAAGGACTCACGCTGAGTGCCTGATAGACCCGCTCGGCGGCCTCATTCAGTTCTTCCAGGGTCTGCATGGAAGGGTGGCCGACGGCAAAGCAGACGATGTTGAGGTCGGGGCGCGGGAGGGGGACGATCCGGAACTCGCCCCAGTGCTCGGCGGCCAGCGCGGAGTGGAGGACGAGGGCGCCGCGCATGGTCAGGGCAACCAGTCGGCCGTGGCCGCTGTAGTCGAGCGGGAGCACCTTGTGTGTCAGCCAGACCGAGGCCGCTGCCGCGCCGGGCTTGGAACCTTCCAGGATATAGCGCCCGATGAAACCCTCGTCGGAACGCCCCTCGTGATAGAGGTAGGGCGCGTCCACCGCCACCAGGTGACGGAGCCGACGGTCGCTGAAGCTCACGGCGCCCGCAGGATAGGGCACGAAGCCCAGCTTGTGGGGATCGATGGTGATGGAGTCGGTGTGCTCGAGGGCGCAGATGGCGGCGTACAGGCCGGCGTCGGGCCAAGCGTCGTCTGCCTGAGCGTCGGTAGCGAGGTCGTCGATGGTCTGGGCGTGGCTACGTCGACTGCCATCGGGGTTGCGGGTGAGGCTGGCCGCGTAGCCACCCCATGCTGCGTCGGCGTGGAAGTGGAAGGTGATCCCCAACTCCCGTTCGGCGCGGGTACGGACGTCCAGCAGCAGGTCCAGCCGATCCACCGCGCTCTCCTCGGTGGAGCCGGTGACGGTGACCGCGGCGATCACCGGTTGGCGGCGCGCGGCGAGTTCGGCGAGCAGCCCGGCCAGGGCGTCCGGGTCCATGCGGAAGTGGTCGTCCACCGGCACATGCACCAGTTGCGCCTCGCCCAGGCCGAGCACTCGACAACTCTTGGCCCAGGAGTAGTGGGCCGTGGAGGGGACCAGTACGACACCCGGCGGAAGGGCGTCGTCGAAGTCGTGAGCCAGCCGCAGGCCGAACGCCTGGAAGCCCAGTTCGGAGAGACTGTTGCGGTGCATGGCCTTCCAGGCGCGATCGGACCAGGTGGGATCGTCGGGGCGCAGGGCCAGGAAGGCGTCCAGCGAGTTCAGGGCGTCCTCTCCGCGGATGTTGAGCAGCGCCCAGAGATCCAGCTCGCCAATGAACGACTGCCGGCCGTCCGGAAGACGCACGGCTAGTGGGCGGTCCGCGAGTTCGTCGGCCAGCTCCGCTACCGCCCAGTAGAGCGCGACCGGCAGGTACTTGACGTTCCGGGCGATCCAGAGCGCCTCCATGTTGGCAACGGTGCCACCGGAACAGAGATGTCCCCACTGACGGTCGGGATCATAGCCCACCATTGCCGCGAGCTGCGCGGCCACTTCCAGCTCCATCCGCGTCGTGACCGGCGACCCTTCGGCGGCCACGTTGTTCGGATTGTAGAGCATGGTGGCGAAGTAGCCCACCAGGCTGGCCATGGTCAGGTCGGCGGTCATGTGGCCGACGTAGCGCGGGCTGAAGAACGGCACTCCGTTCTTCAGCTCAGCGAGCAGGCCGAACAGCTCCTGGGAGAGCGTCGAGATGGAGGCTTCGTAGGCCGGCGCGCGCTTGTCCTGCTCGCTTATCTGGAAGCCGTCTTCCGGGTGGAAGTTGCGACGCCAGAAGACGTGGTCGCGCAGGGCTTCCAGCAGCAGGCGTTCGAGGACGTCGGCGTTCTCGGCCTTGGGGCCGAGGAAGAGGGCCGCGGGGTCGATTGGGATGTGGTCCGGAGGCATGGAGGAAAATGTAGCAAGCCGACTCCGGAGGGAGGGTCGCAGCAGTGCCCGGACGGGCTCTGGCGAGCCGGACGTCAGTAGGTGAGCTGGCCCGTCAGGATCCTGATCCTCCAGACGCTCCGTGCATTGCGCGCCAGGGACGAGCGGACCGAGTCGTGGATCTTCGGGTCGCGAAGGTCCGCCCTGGTGGCGTGCCTGAACCAGTTCTCGACGGCGTGCCTGAGGAAGTCCTGCGCCTGCGATCACGACACGCTTACTCAAGAAGCGATTGCATCTGTGCCTGCGAGTGGGACGGCATGTCACCCGTTCAGGCCTCATGCGCCGGGCCGGTCAGCGTGACCCGGATGTCGCCGGTCGTGGCATGGTGCATGTATCAGCCGGAGTTGACGGCCCAGGTGTTCAACTTCGACACTGACGTGCAGGGCCGTGTCAGCAGAACGAGGTTCCAATCGTGAATGAATCATTCGCCCGTATCACCGAGCTGGGAGCCCAACTCAGGGTGGACAGCATCCGATCCACCACGGCTGCCGGCTCGGGGCACCCAACGTCATCCATGTCGGCCGCCGACCTCATGGCGGTGCTCCTCGACAGCTACCTGAAATACGATTGGGATGAGCCACACAATCCCAACAACGACCGGCTCATCTTCTCCAAGGGGCACGCCAGTCCGCTGCTGTATGCCATGTACAGGGCGGCCGGCGTCATGACGGACGAGGAGCTGCTGACGCTACGCAGCTTCGGCAGTCGACTGGAAGGCCATCCCAAGCCGCTCCAGAGCACGGGATCGCACGGCACGCCGCACGGTCTGCCGTGGGTGGATACGGCCACCGGGTCGCTGGGTCAGGGGCTGCCCGTGGGGGTCGGGATGGCACTCAGCGGCAAGTACCTGGACCGGCTGCCATTCACCGTCTGGGTGTTGCTGGGCGATAGCGAGATGGCCGAGGGCTCGATCTGGGAAGCTTTCGCCAAGGCGGGTCACTACAAGCTGCACAATGTGGTCGCGATCCTGGACATGAACAGGCTGGGCCAGCGCGGACCCACCGGCCTGGGATGGGATGCGCCCACTTACGCCGAGCGTGCGCGCAGCTTCGGCTGGCACGCGATCGAGATCGATGGGCACGATGTCACGGCGATCGACAGCGCATACAGGGAAGCACTGGCGCAGACCGATCAGCCCACGTTGATCGTCGCGAAGACCGTGAAGGGTTCGGGGGTATCGCTGGTTGCCAACAAGAATGGGTGGCACGGCAAGGCGCTCGATGCCGAACAGGCGAAGCAGGCGATAGCGGAACTGGGCGGCGAGCGTCACGTCACTGTGAAGGTGACCAGGCCGGATGCGTTGCAGCCAGCGGCACGACCGGCGGCCGGACCATTGAAGCTGCCCACCTACGAGGCGGGAGCGGAAGTGGCAGTGCGCAAGGCATTCGGCGATGCGCTGGTGGCACTCGGCGCCAACCGGCCCGAGCTGGTGGTACTGGATGGCGAGGTGTCCAACTCGACGCACACCGAGGAGTTCCACGAAGCGTATCCCGATCGCTTCTTCGAGATCTACATCGCCGAACAACAACTGGTGAGCGCCGCCGTCGGCCTTGCCGTGATGCGAAAGACGGCTTTCGCGGCGACCTTTGCGGCATTCCTGAGCAGGGCGTTCGACCAGATAAGAATGGCTGCCATCTCCAACGCGACCATACGGCTATGCGGCACGCATCCCGGTGTCAGCATCGGCGAGGACGGCCCGTCGCAGATGGCGCTGGAAGACATGGCGATGATGCGCGCCGTGCATGGCAGCACCGTGCTCTACCCGTGCGACGCCAACCAGACGGCACAGTTGGTGGCGTCGATGGCCGACCTGCCTGGCATCTCGTACCTGCGAGCGACGCGCGCGAAGACGCCGGTGATCTACGCGTCCGACGAGAAGTTTCCCGTTGGCGGGAGCAGGACGCTCAGGAAATCCGACGACGACCAGGCGACGATAGTCGCCGCCGGCATCACGCTGCACGAGAGCCTGAAGGCGTACGACCAACTGGCGTCGGAGGGAATCATGGTACGTGTGATCGACGCGTACTCGGTGAAGCCGATCGACGTGGAGTCGCTGCACGACGCGGCGCGCGCGACAGGCGGCCGCATGGTGGTGGTCGAGGATCACTGGCCTCAGGGCGGCCTTGGCGACGCAGTTCTGGACGCATTCGCCGACGTGACGCAGATCCCGCATTCGGTGGTGAAGCTGGCCGTGCGGGCAATGCCCACGTCGGGCAAGCCGGCGGAGCTGTTGAAGGATGCCGGAATTGACGCCGGGCATATAGTGACGGCCGTCAAGAAGTGCCTGTAACGTTGTCTATCGGGCGCCGTAGCAGGATGCATTCGTGACAGGTCGGGATTCGTGGCCAGGCCGTCAGCCTGGCCCTCCGTTCGAGCCCATTCGCACCTCACCCAGTGTGACACCGCCAACCGGCGAGAAATCGAGCGTGCGGATGGGGAACGGTATGGAGATGCCTTCCCGGCGGAACGCCTTCCTGATCGCGATCATGGCCTCGCTGCGCGCCCCACGGTAGTCCGGCTCCCGGGCGAAGTCTATCCAGAAGCGAATGGTGAAGTTGATCGAGCTTTCCGCGAAGTCGGTGTAGTAGAGATCCACCGGTCGGCTCTCCAGTCGGGCATGGAGCGGCTCGATGGCGGCTATGGCCACCCGGCGTACCTTTTCCATGTCGGCTTCGTGGGAGACCCTGACTTCCAGGTCCACCCGTCGCTCACCCGTGGTGGAGAAGTTGACGAGCGGGTTGCTGATGACGGCCTTGTTCGGTAGCCAGACCATCTCCCCGGTGAATTGCTGGACAGTCGTGGACTGGAGGGTGATGTCGCGGACCGTGCCAGTATGCTCGTTGCTCCGGATCACGTCTCCGATCGAGAAGCTCTGCCTTATGGAGAGTACGATCCCGGCCATGAAGTTGGCGCCGATATCCTGGAACGCGAAGCCGAGCGCGATACCGAGTATTCCGACACCGGCCAGTAGTGACGAGACAGTCTTGTCGAGGCCGAGTACACCGAGTCCCACGAAGATTCCCGTGGCGATGACGCCCATGCTCGCCGACTGGGTGATGAGGGAGACGATGGGAACGGTGAGGGGTGTGCGGATGAGCGCGCGTTTCAGGGTGTCGCGGACCGTCCTGGCAATGACCCAGAAGATCGCCAGGACGAGGAGGGCGACCACGAAGTTCGGCAGCTTCGTGACCACCACGTCCAACCAGCTCTGGAGTTTGGCGGTGAGGAGTGTTGCCGCGTCACGTACGGAAGCGATGACGACGGAGGTGTCGGTAGTTGCTGTTGTCTGCATGCGCGGCGCTACGGATGGGATGATGCGGACCGACGGCGGGTGTCGACGCGGATGTGTGGTGAGCGTGGTCTCGACAGGGGCAAGGTGTGCGCCGGGGCTTCCAACGCCGGCGCGCTGATGACGGTGACACCCAGGTGGGGACATCCCGCATGTCGATCCCTCACGCTGCCTCGCCTCGCGGCCTCACCTCACCCAATGTCACCCCACCAACCGGCGAGAAGTCGAGCGTGCGGATGGGGAATGGTATGGAGATGCCTTCCTGATCGAAGGCCTTCTTGATGGCGATGATCGCCTCGCTACAGGCGCCGAGGTAGTCCGGCTGTCGGGTGAAGTCGACCCAGAACCTGATGGTGAAATTGATCGAGCTGTCGCCAAAGCCGGTGAAGAAGAGAGTCACCGGGCGGTCGTCCCGTCGGTCCGGAAGGGCCTCGACCGCGGCGGTGGCCACACGCCGCGCTTTTTCAAGGTCGTCGCCGTAGGACACTCCGACGTCCAGGTCCACCCGGCGCTCGCCAGCGGTGGAGAAGTTGACCAGCGGGTTGCCTATGACATGCCTGTTTGGTAGCCAGACCATCTCGCCGCTGAATTGCTGGATCGACGTGCTCTGGAGCGTGATCTCGCGAACGGTGCCGGTGTGGTCGTTGCTCCGGATCACATGGCCGATGGCGAAGCTCTGTTTCACCGATAGTATGACACCGGCCATGAAGTTGGCGCCGATCTCCTGGAAGGCGAAGCCGAGCGCGAGGCCAAGGATTCCGACTCCGGTCAGCAGTGACGTGACCGCCTTGTCGAGACCCAGGACGCCGAGGCTGACCACGAAGCCTGTGGAGATGACCATCACGCCGATCATGGTGGTGATGAGTGAGACAACGGGCGCGGTGAGACGGGTGCGGTGAAGCCCGTTCCGGAGGGTATCGCGGACGACGCGGGCGATGACCCAGGCTATGCCGACGACCAGGAGGGCCACGACGAAGTTCGGCAGCTTCGCTATCACCAACTCCATCCAGCGTTCCAGCTTGGATGTCACGAGCCCCGCCGAGTCACGGATCGAGGTGAGGGCGGTGGTGTCGGTGCTGACTGTCGGTTGCATCATCGTCAGGGTTCATGTGGGTAGGATCACTACCGCCGCGCCCCGCTTCGCCGGGGACGTGGGGTCAGTGGCTGGGCAGACGTGACATGCTGGCTGGTTGGAGGGTGAACGCCGCTGCCGAGAGTGCTCGCGGTGGTGGACGCGTTGGCGGATGGAGGTGGGTCCCGCAGTTGGTGGTACTGCGATCGGCTCGACGGCGCCTACCCCTCGGTCGCCGATGGCCCGCGCGTGATCCTGTCCATCTGCCGGATCGCCCCCATGTGATAGGCCAGATGGACGATGCTGGAGACGATACCGTCCAGTTCCTGCTGGCTCACTTCACGCGGCTCGGCCAGCTTCTCCAACCAGCGGTGCGCCTGGTCGCCCAGCCCGGCTCGCAGCCGTTGCCATTCTTCGTCAGTGACGGCCGTGCGTCGCCAGCTCGCCGCCCAGTCGGCGCCGGCGTAAGGGTTGGTGCCGCCAGCCCACCGGTTGAGCAGGGAGAGAGAGTAGTGGAGATGGTCCACCTGCGCGGCGATCGATGAGCCGCCTTCGACCGGCGCCGATGCCCGGGTTGCCGACAGTCGATCGAGTGAGGCGAGGAGTCCCACGTCGCCGCTGTTGAGCGTGTAGCCGTGGGTGCGGACGCCGTCCACCAGTTCGCCGAAGAGGGTGGCGAGGGTGCTGCCAGGGATGGAGGTATTCATGGCTGCTTCCAGGGATGGATAGGTTGCGACGAGGCGTCGCGGACAGAGCGCGACCGTTGCGCCTGACGGCCGGACAGTCGGGACGCGACCGGTCCCTGTCGGGTCGTCCACCGTCGTCTTGATCATCGAGCGGAGGAAGAAGATTCATGTCGCACCCGCTATGCGCCACCTGCGGCACCCAGTTCGCCGGGTCGGGGCCGCCGCCATCGTCCTGCCCGATCTGCCAGGATGAGCGCCAGTACCTGCCGCCTGGAGGGCAGCGGTGGACGACGCTGGAGGCGCTGAGGCAGACCCGTCGCAACTCCTGGCGGCGGCTGGAACCGGAGCTGTATGGCGTGGGCACCGAGCCCAGGTTCGCGATCGGCCAGCGAGCGCTGTTCATGCGCACACCGGGCGGCAACGTGCTCTGGGATTGCATCGCGCTCCTGGACGACGCCACCGCGGACATCGTGCGCGCGCTGGGCGGGCTGGCGGCGATCGCCATCTCACACCCGCATTACTACACGACGATGGTGGAGTGGGCGCACGCCTTCGACTGTCCGGTGCTGCTGCACGCCGCCGACCGCGAGTGGGTGATGCGTCCGGACCCGGCACTCCATTTCTGGGACGGGGATACGCGCCACCCTGCCGATGTCGGAGTGGACGGCGTCACACTGATCCGTTGCGGCGGGCACTTCGAAGGCGGGACGGTGCTCCACTGGGCGACTGGCGCGGACGGGCGGGGCGCGCTGCTCAGTGGTGACATCATCCAGGTGGTACCGGACAGGCGGTGGGTGAGCTTCATGCGTAGCTACCCGAACCTGATCCCGCTGGACGCGGCGAGTGTGCGGCGGGTGGTGGCCGCGGTGGAGCCGTACGAGTACGACCGTGTTTACGGCGCGTGGTGGGGGATGAATGTGGAGCGGGACGGGAAGGGTGCGGTGGAGAGATCGGCGGCGCGGTATGTGGAAGCGATGGGAGGATGAGGGTGGAACACCCCGCTGGCCAGGTGGTTGCCCGCCGTACGGACGGCAGTGAGCCGGCCACGTCTCCGGGTCCGGACGACGAGACCCCGCCGGTTCGTCGGCTACTGATCTTCGCGATCGTCGGGCTCGCGTTGATGATGATGTCGATCGATTCCACGATCGTCGCCACGGCGCTGCACGACCTGCAACAGGAGTTGAACACATCGGTCAACTGGGCGGGCTGGACGATCACCGCCTACTCCTTCGGCTTCGTGCTGATGCTGCCGGCCAGCGGCCGGCTTGCCGAACAGTACGGCCGCCGCAGGGTGTTCATCGGCTCCGTCCTCGCCTTCACCACGGCGTCGTTGCTCTGCGGGCTGGCCACCAACATCCACATGCTCATCGCGCTCCGCGCGGTCCAGGCAGCCGGCGGCGCGGGCTTCACCCCGTCGGCGACCGGCATCATCGTCGACCACTTCGGCGACCAGCGCGACCGGGCAGTCAGCTTCTTCGGGAGCATCTTTCCGATAGGCGCGATGATCGGTCCGGTGTTCGGCGGCCTGTTCGTGACCTACTGGAGCTGGCGCGGCATATTCCTGATCAATGTGCCGATCGGTGCGGCCGTCGTCCTGCTGGCCTGGCGCCACATCCCGCCGGACAGGGAGGAGCCGGAGCGACCTCGCGCGGCCGCCGATCTCGTCGGCATGGCACTCCTCGGCATCGGTCTGCTGGCGGGTATGTTCGCCATCAGCTATCTGGGAGAAGGGAGCGCGCGGGTGTGGACACCGTCGTTCGTGGTGCCCTTCCTCGTCGCGGTCGGGACGCTGTGGGCGTTCTTCCGTCACGTCAGCCGTTCGACGCACCCGTTCATCCCCCCGCACCTCATCCACGGGCCGGGCTTCGGTGTCGTCAACCTGATCAACGGCCTACTGGGGGGCGTCCCCTTTGGCGTGGTGGCGCTCATACCGCTCTATGCGACCACCCGTTACGGAATCGACGCCCTTCGCTCGGGTACACTTCTGGTTGCCCAGGGGGCCGCGACGGTCATCGCGTCGCTGGTGGCGGCGCTGCTCATTCGCCGCACGGGCTACCGGCTGCCAATGCGCATCGGGGGCGTCGTCGCCGCCGTCGGAGTGACATTGCTGGCGCTGAGTCCGGTCGGCGGGATCAATCCCTACGCATGGCTGGCCGGCTCCGCCTTCCTCGTTGGCGCCGGCAGCGGCACGCTCAACCCGGCCAGCCGCAACGCCGGCCTGCAACTGGCGCCCGGGAGCGCGTCGACACTGGCCGCGCTACGCTCGATGAGCCTCAACATCGGGTCCATCACGACGATCGCGATAACGACCGCGATCATGGCAAGCGCCGGCCAGCCGGCCATCGCCCAGTCGCGCGTCTACATCGCGGCGGCCCTGCTGCTCGTCGTCTCCATTCCGCTGGTCAGTCGCGTACCGGAGTATCACGGTGCGTGGTGAATCCGGATCTCGAGAGCCGTGACGGCGTCATTCTGCGCGTGTAGGGCAGTGGACGCCCACCCAAACACACGCTCCTGAGGCCGCACATGCTGAAGACCGTTCCCATTCCTGCTCTCGCCCTTCTGATCCTGATCGGGTGTGGTGGCGGCTCGTCACCGACCTCGCCGCCAACCAACCCCGATCCCGTAGCGACGGTAGCCGTGACACCGGCCCTGGACACAATCCTGGTTGGAGAGACAACCTCGCTCACGGCGATGGCGCGAACCCAGTCGGGGGCCGCGGTGTCGAGCGCCAGCTTCACCTGGATCAGTGGCACCGCCCAGGTCGCGACGGTCGACGCGCAGGGACGTGTCAGTGGCGTCTCGGCTGGTACCGCGACCATCCGCGCTTCGGCCGGCGCCATCTCCGGGGTGGCGACGATCGTGGTCAGGTCGCACTCGGTGGCCGCGGTCGAGGTCTCATCGCCCGCGACAAAGTTGCGCGTGGGCCTCACGGCCCAGTTGGCAGCGACGCCGCGCACGGCACAGGGGGCAGCGGTGACTGGCTGCACGGTCACCTGGACCGTCGCTGACGGCGCGGTCGCGAGCGTCTCGACCGCCGGGTCCGCCACCGCGCTGGCCGCCGGCACCACCAAGCTCACTGCCAGGGCCGACTGCGGTTCGGCGGGTACAGCCAGTGGCACCCTTGAGCTCACCGTCGATCCGTCGCGGATCGTGGTCGTCGGCACCGGGCGCATGTTCAGTTGCGCGTTGGTGGAGGACGCCCGGCTGAACGCCCGCGACCAGGGCTCCGTCTATTGCTGGGGGGCCAACCAGCACGGACAGGTGGGCGACGGCACGGTCACCGATCGCGCCGTACCCACCAGGGTGGTGTTCGCGGGCGTCTTCGGCGGCAGCGCTGCCGATGCGAATCCCAGCCGGCGGGCCAGCGAGCTGCTGGTGGTGGGCGACGAACACGCCTGCGCGCTTACCCCGGAAGGCGCAGCCTGGTGCTGGGGCGACAACCTGAATGGCCAGATCGGCGACGGCACGTACACCGATCGCTCCACCCCGGTGCAGGTACAGGGAGGACACAAGTTCGTGGCGCTCACATCGGGTGAGGAATTCGTCTGCGGCCTCGACACCGAAGGCGCCGCCTGGTGCTGGGGACAGGGATCGGATGGGCAGCTCGGCAACAACAACCTCGACGACCAGTTGAAGCCGGTCGCCGTTCTGGGCGGGCACCGTTGGACCTTCCTCAGGGCGGGCGAGGACAACGTCTGCGGGATCACGACGCTCGGAGCCACCTGGTGCTGGGGCGACAACAGCGAGGGCACGGTGGGCGACGGGACGAACGGCGTGGACCGTGGAGTGCCCACCCTGGTCCAGGGGCCGACGCCCGGCGCGCCCGCGCTCGAGTTCAGTTGGCTGGGCCTCGGCAACGAGTTCGTCTGCGGTCTGGAGTCCGGAACCGGGGCCGCCTGGTGCTGGGGGAGCAACAACCGGGGGCAGCTCGGCATCGGGATGACTGGCGGGATCCGGACGCGTCCCACGGCCGTCCAGGGTCCGAACAATGTCTTCCGCACCCTCTTCGATTCCGGCGATGACGACAACTTCACCGCATGCGGGATCGCGGCATCAGCCGCGGAGTTCGGCGGTCCTGCCTGGTGCTGGGGCGACAACGGAGGCGGACAACTGGGTGACGGGACGACGATCAGCCGCAACGTTCCGACACAACTGGCGACGACGGAGAGCTTCCTCCAGATCCTGCCAGCCGATTATCACTCCTGCGGTCTCACCACCACCTGGAGGATCATGTGCTGGGGTGGCAACGAGCGGGGTCAACTGGGTAAGGGGGTGCCACTAACAGCCAACCCAACGCCGACGTTCGTGACATTTCCCGCGGGTGCCCCGATTTCGGGCGCGGTAGCGAGCGCGAGGCGCGCCGGGGTGGTGAGCGGCCAGCGGTAACGCGAGCCGTCACGGGCGGTCGAGTCCGGTGCCGACGGGCGTACCGGACTCGACAAGCTGGCTATTGGGAGGCATCTTCGACGAATCGGCCGCATCCTGACGCGGCCAGGACGTCCCGCTCGCGCCCCTGCCACGAGTCCTGGAGGCACCGTGGTGGACGGGCTAGCTCAAGGTCATCAACAGCCCGGTGAAAGACATGACGACCAGACGATCAGGTCAGACTCGCCTGTTGTCGGCCACTGTCATGGCCATCCTGTCCACTGCCTGCGGCGGCGGCGGCCCCTCCGGCCCGGATTCCCAGGACCATTCAGGGCCGCTGTTCTCCGTGTCGCCGATGCCACTCGAGACGATCCATCAGATCTCTCCGGTCGGCTCCAACAACAAGATCTTTCCCGTAGGCCACACCTACTGGCTCAGTTGTGACGAGCAGCTATCGTGGGGAGGGACGCCCGAGGAGCAGGCGGCGAATCCGGACTGCCACCTGGAGCGACAGGTGCTGGTCGCTCCCGGCCCGGGGGTGGTCAGGTGGGTCAATCCGGCCGAGGATGGCGCCGTGACCGTGACCACGCCAGGCGGCAACTACGACTGGACGATGGGGCACGTCACGCCGCTCGTCACAGAGGGAACGCGCGTCACCGCCGGCCAGCCGGTGGCCAGGATGCTCTACCGCCACGGCTTCGACTTCGGCGTGCTGCAGGTGAAGGGCGGCAAGGTGAACGGGCTGGCCAACCCGGAGCGCTTTCCTCCATACCCGCCGGTGCACCCGATAAGCCTGTACGGGGAGCCGCTGCGCACGCAGTTGATCAACTTCGTGCCGACGGTGGAGGGCGACAAGCTGGGGAAGCAGCACTGGGACGTCCCCGGTACGGCGATGGGGGCATGGTTCCTGGAGGGGGCGCCCGCCGGCAACCTCCTCGGGCCTCACGGGGTTCCGTACAACCTCTACTTCGGCCGATTCACCCTGCGCCAGTCGGTGCGCTTCGTGGCCGTGGGACGCCCGTGGCCCGGGCAGGTGAACCAGACACTCACCCTGGATCCGGCCGGCCGCGACTGGGAGGCAATCACGCCCGCGTCCGGACGTGTGGCGCAGCGGATGTGGCATGGCACGCAGACGGGGCTGGTGACGCAATTCGAGTGGCCCGCCGGGACCATTCTCGTGGAGATGCTGGCTGCCGACCGGCTACGAATCGAATGGTTCGACACGCACGAGCCGGTGACGGAGTTCACGGCCGCGTCGCGCGTCTACATCCGGTGAGGTGGCGGCCGCGAGCCGCGGCCGGGTCGGGTGGTTGGTGCCGATGATGCGTCAGGCATCGGCCTCTCCCGGGTCGCGGTTTCCAGGCCGACGAGGTAACACCGGATAAGGGAATTCAGGAGAGGAGAGCGCCCTCCTGTTGACATTCTACCCGAGTCGTTGCACCTTCTCCCGTAGAATGTCTACCCGAGAAGAAGAACGCGAGCGCGCGGTGCTCCTCCAGGGCACCCTCGACCTGCTCATCCTCCGCACCCTCGTGTTGGGGCGCGAGCACGGGCAGGGGATCGCGCGGGCCATCCTCGAGCGCTCCGGCGACGCGCTGCTCGTCGACCACGGCTCGCTCTACCCGGCGCTGCAGCGGCTGGAGCGGCGGGGATGGGTGAGCGCCGAGTGGGGGGTGTCGGAGAACAACCGGCGGGCGCGCTACTACCAGCTCACCGCCACCGGCCGGCGGCAGTTGGCGCACGAGACCTCCGAGTGGCGGCGGTTGGTGCGCGCGATCGGGATGATACTCGGACCCGAGCCAGCGGAGGGGTGACCTCATGTGGTCATGGCGGCGGAAGCAGGCGGACTTTGACGAGGAGATCGGGGCGCACATCGAGCTGGAGGCCGAGCGGTTGCGCGCCGAGGGATGGTCGGCCGACGACGCGCGCTGGGAGGCGCGGCGCCGCTTCGGGAACGTCACCCGGGCCCAGGAGCGTTTCCATTATGCGCGCCTGCCAGCGTGGCTCGATGCGCTGGCTCAGGACATCCGCTACGCCCTCCGCCAACTGGGCCGCTCGCCTCTCTTCGCTGCGGGGGTGGTGCTCACCCTGGCGCTCGGCATCGGCGCCAACGCAATCGTCTTCGGCGTGGTGGACCGGCTCCTCCTGCGTCCGCCGGAGGGGATCGCGCATCCCGACGAGGTGCGGCGGATCTACACCCGGGAGCGGGGCGCCTTCGGCGAGACGGGTGAGATCACCAACGACTACACCGGCTATCCGCTCGTCACCGCGCTCCGGGAGCACGTGCCGGCCTTTCGAGAGGTGGCCGGCTTCGTTGGCGCGCGGCCGGCCACGCTCGGCCGCGGCGCCGAGGCGGAGCAGGTGCAGCTCTCCCTGGTCACGGGCGACTTCTTCGACGTACTCGGCGCCCGGGCCGCGATGGGACGCCTGATCGATCCCGCCGACGACCTGCTTCCGCGGGGCAACCCGGTGGCGGTGGTGAGCGACGCCTTCTGGCGCACCCGGATGGGCGGCACGACCGACGCCGTGGGGCGGGAGATCGTCGTCAACCACACGCCGCTCACCGTCGTCGGCGTCGGCCGGCGCGGCTTCACCGGCGTGGACCTGGAGGCGGTGGACGTGTGGGCGCCGGTGAGCACCTTCGCCGCCGGCGAGATGTCCGACGACTGGGCAACCAACGCCGGCAGCTTCTGGATCCGAGCCGTAGGCCGCCTGGCGGACGGGGCGACCGCGGCGCAGGCGGAGGCTCAGGGAACGGTGGCGCTGAGGAGGGCAGTGGCGAGCTGGGATCAGCCATGGCGCGATTCGCTCGCTACGATCGTCACCGGGTCCGTCATCGCCGCCCGCTCGCCGTCGGGGCTGCCGGCGGAGGCGCGCGTCTCGCTCTGGCTGGTGGGGGTGTCCGGGATCGTGCTGCTGGTGGCCTGCGCCAACGTCGCCAACCTGCTCCTCGCCCGCGCCACGCGCCGGCGGCGGGAGATCGCGGTGCGGCTCGCCCTCGGCGTGGGACGGGCGCGGCTGGTGCGCCAGCTCCTCACCGAGACCTTCCTGCTGGCCCTCGTGTCGGCCGTCGCCGCGCTCGCCGTGGCCCGGTGGGGCGGCGCCCTCCTGCGGTCGGTGCTGCTGCCGGACGTGGCGTGGTCCGGCAGCCCGGTGGACGCGCGGGTGCTCGCCTTCGCCGGCGTGGTCACCCTGCTCACGGCGCTCCTCGCCGGGCTCGTCCCGGCCGTCCAGGCGAGCCGTCCCGACCTCGCCCACGCCCTCAAGGCGGGAGCGCGCGACGGCGGTTCGGGGCGCTCGCGGCTGGGGCGCGGGCTGCTAGTCGCGCAGACCGCCCTCTCGGTGGTGCTCCTCGTCGGTGCGGGGCTGTTCGTCGACAGCGTGCAGCGGCTGGGCCGGCTGGACGTGGGCATAGACCTGCCGCGCGTGTTGCTGGCGGAGACCAATCTCGCGCAGGCCGGCGTGGAGCCGGCGCGGGTGAAGGAGCTGTGGAAGGAGGGAGCCCGGCGCGTGGCCGCGCTCCGCGGGGTGGAGCGGGCGGCGCTGGCCGGCCGCTCGGTGCCCATGCGTGGCGGCTGGGGCGTGGCAATCGCCCTTCCCGGGCGCGATTCGACGCCAAGCCTGCCGAAGGGTGGCCCGTACTTCGCCGTCGTCGAGCCCGGCTACCTGGCAACGATCGGCGCCCGCATTGTCCAGGGACGCGCCCTCACCGACGCCGACGAGCGATCGCCCGACCGGGTGGCGATCGTCAACGAGCACGTCGCGCAGTCGTACTGGCCCGGGCACAGCGCCGTCGGTGAGTGCGTCATGCTGGGCGACGAGAATGAGTGCACGACGGTGGTGGGTGTCGTGCAGGACGTGATGCTCTTCCAGATGGTGGGCGAGAAGCGGGGCATGGTCTACCTGCCCATGGGCGACGCCTCCTTTCGCAGGGCCGCTCCGAGCGCCCTCCTCGTGCGACTGCGCGACGGCGCGCCGCCCTCGACTACGGGCGCTGTACAGCGTGAACTGCAACGGCTGGTGCCGGAGATGTCATACGTGAGCGTCCGGTCATTCGAGGAACTCGTTGCCCCGGAGATGAGGCCATGGCGGCTCGGGGCGACGATGTTCACAGTGTTCGGCGCGCTCACCCTCCTCATCGCCGCGGTCGGGCTCTACAGCGTGCTGGCATACAGCGTCAGCCAGCGCGGCCACGAGATAGGCGTGCGCATGGCGCTTGGCGCGCGCCGGGCCGACGTGGTGGGACTGGTGGTGCGCGACGGACTGGCGGTGGCCGTGGCGGGGCTACTGGTCGGACTCGCGCTGGCACTGGCCGGCGGACGGTATGTGGAGTCGCTGCTCTACGCCACCTCGCCGCGCGATCCGGCGGTGCTGGGCACGGCGACGGTGCTGCTGCTGGTGGTGGCGCTGGTGGCGAGTTTTCTGCCTGCAAGGCGGGCGTCGCGGGTGGATCCGGCGAGGGCGTTGCGGGAGGATTGACGGGGCGAGACCAATTGGCGTCGATCAGGCTCCGGATATACACTGTATATCCAGCAACATGGCGCGGCCGGCCGCATTTCACGGATATGGGGGCGTCATGCGCGTGACCCTGAGCAGGTGGGGGAACAGCCTCGGTGTCCGCATCCCGCGGTCGGTTGCCGAGGACGCCGGCATTGGTGCCGGCTCCCTGGTTGACGTTCGGTTCGAGGACGGGCGGCTGATTGCGACACCGGTTGCTGACGCTGTCACGCTGGATGAACTGCTTGCCGGCGTGACTCCCGAAAACCTGCACGGCGCACAGTTCGACGACCGGGCGCGGGGCGGCGAGGAGTGGTGAGTTCCGATCCGCCTTCAGTGCCGGAGCGTGGCGATGTGGTATGGCTGGACTTCGATCCCCAGGGGCGGCACCGACGCCCCTGCCGCCGACCAGCGCTCGTGATCTCCGCGGGCGCGTACAACGGACGTACCGGACAGGCGCTCTGCTGTCCGATAACCAGCAGGGTGAAGGGCTATCCGTTCGAGGTCGCGCTCCCGGAGGGAGTCGGTGTGGAGGGTGTGGTACTCGCCGATCAGTTGAAGAGCCTCGACTGGCGAGCGCGCAACGCGAGCATCATGGGTCGGCTGCCAGAGATCGTCGTGGATGCCGTGTTGGCGCGGGTACGGGCGCTACTCTGACGGGTCCCACGAGACGCGAGGCGGGTATAGGCGTCAAAGGTGGGCGACCCGGCCGCACGAGACGGCAGGGCTCGGGTCCGGGAGGTAGAGGGCAGCCGCGTCAGGTCACCCCGCTCTGGTAGTCCACAGCGCCAGGCGACCACGACAACTCGCCACTGTCAGATTCCGGAGCTACCTTGGCGAACGGTACGTCTCCGCGGCAGCCCCTGTCGCGGAGACAACCCCCTCAGGCGCCCCGCTAGCTCGCTCCATGACGAACAGCTTCTTCGAACATCCGATCCTCAATTCCCCGTACGAGTACCCCGCTCGTCACTGGGAGCTCGATGCAGACGGTCAGCCGAACCAGAAGATCCTGGAGACCCGGCGAACGGCGCAGTTCATCACGCCCATTCCCAAGCCGAGAAGGCGGAATCGGAACGACGCGCAGCAGGCGATCGTCTTCGACGAGGGCGCGGGGGTGTCCACCGCCGAGCAGCAATATGATCCCACACCCGTCATCAACGAGCTACGCCCCCGGGTGAACCAGTGGCGGGCGCTAGAGAATCCGGCCACCTGGGGCGTCACGCCGGAGACGGAGCGGCTGCTCAGGCACTGGCGGTCGCACGATTTCGGTGGCATCCGTCCCTTCTTCTGCCAGATCGAGGCAGTGGAGACAGCCATCTGGCTCACCGAGGTGGCGCCCGGAAGCACCGAGGGCAAGCGCTTCCTGGAGCACCTCGCACGGGCCAACCATGACGCCAACCCCGATCTCTCCAGGCTGGCGCTGAAGCTGGCGACCGGCGCTGGCAAGACGGCTGTCATGGCCATGCTCATCGCCTGGCAGACGGTGAACGCCGTCCGGCGGCCGAACTCGAAGAAGTTCACCCGCGGTTTCCTCGTCGTCGCGCCGGGCATCACCATCAAGGACCGCCTGCGCGTCCTTCAGCCCAACGACCCGGACAGCTACTACGCCAGCCGCGAGCTGGTGCCGGGCGACATGCTGGGCGACATCGCTCGCGCCAAGATCGTCATCACCAACTACCACTCCTTCAAGTTGCGCGAGCGCGTGAAGCTCTCGAAGGGTGGGCGCTCGCTGCTGGAAGGGCGTAGCGGGGAGAGCATGGACACCCTCGAGACCGAGGGGCAGATGATCCAGCGGGTGATGCCCGGGCTCATGGGGATGAAGAACATCCTCGTCCTGAACGACGAGGCGCACCACTGCTACCGCGAGAAGCCGCGCGAAGAGGAAGAAGCGGTGAAGCTCACGGGCGACGAGCGGAAGGAGGCCGAGAAGAACAGCGAGGCCGCCCGGCTCTGGATCTCCGGGCTGGAGGCGGTGAACCGCAAGCTGGGCGTCGCCCGCGTCATGGACCTCTCAGCCACCCCCTTCTTCCTCAGTGGCTCGGGGTACGCCGAGGGGACGCTATTTCCGTGGACGATGAGCGACTTCTCGCTCATGGACGCGATCGAGTGCGGCATCGTGAAGCTGCCCCGCGTGCCGGTGGCCGAGAACATTCCCGGCGGCGAGATGCCGATGTTCCGCAACCTCTGGGAGCACATCCGGAAGGACATGCCAAAGAAGGGGCGCGGCAAGGCAAAGGACCTGGATCCGCTCGCCCTTCCCACCCGTCTCCAGACAGCACTCCAGGCGCTCTACGGCCACTACGAGAAGACCTTCGACCTCTGGCAGAAGGCAGGGGTCTCCGTGCCGCCGTGCTTCATAATCGTCTGCCAGAACACCGCGATCTCCAAGCTGGTCTACGACTTCGTTTCCGGCTTCCAGCGTCAGAACGACGATGGTACAAGCACACTGGAGAACGGCCGCCTGGCCCTCTTCCGCAACTTCGACGAGCACGGCAACCCGTTGGCCAGGCCCAATACCCTGCTCATAGACAGTGAGCAGTTGGAGAGCGGCGAGGCGCTGGACGACAACTTCCGGAGCATGGCGGCCGACGAGATCGAGCGCTTCCGGCGCGAGATCGTGGAGCGCACGGGAGAACGGCTGGACGCCGCCAGCCTCACCGACCAGGACCTGTTGCGCGAGGTGATGAACACCGTCGGGCGCCATGGTCAGCTGGGCGGCTCCATCCGCTGCGTGGTCTCGGTCTCCATGCTCACCGAGGGATGGGACGCCAACACTGTCACCCACGTACTCGGCGTGCGCGCGTTCGGCACCCAACTGCTCTGCGAGCAGGTGATCGGCCGCGCCCTCCGTCGGCAGTCCTACGACCTGAACGACGAGGGGCTGTTCAACGTGGAGTATGCCGACGTACTCGGCATACCCTTCGACTTCACGGCCAAGCCGGTCGTGGCGCCGCCCCAGCCGCCGCGCGAGACGGTGGTGGTGCGCGCCATGCGCCCGGAGCGCGACGCCCTGGAGATCCGCTTCCCGCGGGTGAACGGCTACCGCGTGGAGCTACCCGAGGAGCGGCTGACGGCGGTCTTCACCGATGACTCCACCCTCGTCCTCACCCCTGACCTGGTGGGTCCCTCCATTACCCGGAACGCCGGGATCATAGGCGAGGTGGTGGACCTGAGCCTGGAGCATCTGGACAGGGTTCGCCCGTCCACACTGCTCTTCCACCTCACCCATCGCCTGCTCTACACGAAGTGGCGCGACGCCGGCGAGGAACCCAAGCTACACCTGTTCGGTGAGCTCAAGCGCATCACACGCCAGTGGCTACAGGACCATCTGGTGTGCCGGGGCAACACCTACCCCGCGCTCCTCATGTACCAGGATCTGGCGGACGAGGCCTGCAACCGCATCACCGCCGGCATCACGGCGGCGTTCGCGGACGAGCGGCCGATCAGGGCGATGCTCGACGCGTACAATCCGGTGGGCTCGTCGGCGCACGTCCGCTTCAACACCTCCCGGTCGGACCGTTGGCAGACGGACCCGTCCCGCTGCCAGGTGAACTGGGTTGTGCTGGACAGCGGCTGGGAGGCGGAGTTCTGCCGGGTGGCCGAGTCGCATCCACGGGTGCGGGCGTATGTGAAGAACCACAACCTGGGGCTGGAGGTGCCGTACCGTTACGGCTCCGGGGTGCGCCACTACCTGCCCGATTTCATAGTCCTGGTGGACGACGGGCATGGTGAGGACGACCTGCTGCACCTGGTGGTGGAGATCAAGGGCTACCGGGGCGAGGACGCCAAGGACAAGAAGTCGACGATGGATACCTACTGGGTGCCGGCGGTCAACAACCTGGGCACCATGGGCCGGTGGGCGTTCACCGAACTCACCGAGGTCTACCAGATAGAGAGCGACTTCGAGGCGCGGGTGGCGGCCGAGTTCGACGGGATGCTCGAACGGGCTGCCGGCCAGGCCGTGCTAGCCGGGCCGGAGTCATGATGCTGGGTTTGCCGGCGGGCCTGGAGAGTACGGATATGCAAAGGAAATGGCCGTTTCCTTTGCATATGCCCGAGGATGTGTACACATATGCTTCGGAACGCGACCATATCCGACCCGACGTGTACCCGTTTCCCGGCTTTCGCGTACACGTCGTGATCCGCGTAGAGCTGCCGTGAACCCGATCGCTCCGTTGCACACGCTCGATGTCCGGCGCTTCGAGAGCTCCGCGATCCTGAAGCGGCTGGCCGCCGCGAGCCGTCAGCTCGCCGAACTCGAGGGTGTGGCCGCCCCGATCCCTCATTTTCTGCCACGGAGATCGCCCGATGAAAGCTGATCTCGTCCAGACCCTTACCGAAAGCTTCGAAGCCCACGCCCGTCAGACCGAAGGAGGCATCGAGTTCTGGCTGGCCCGTGACCTCCAGCAACTGCTTGGCTATGCCGAGTGGCGGAACTTCACCACGGTCATCTCGAAGGCGAGAACCGCCTGTGAGGTGTCTGGGCACGCCATCCCCGACCATTTTGTTGACGTCAACAAAATGGTGGAGCTGGGATCAGGCAGTCAGCGCGAGGTGGACGACCTCATGCTCACGCGATATGCCTGCTATCTCGTCGCGCAGAATGGCGATCCGAAGAAGAAGCAGATTGCCTTCGCGCAGACTTACTTTGCCATCCAGACGCGGCGCGCGGAGTTGATAGCTCAGCGCCTTCATGAGGCAGAGCGTGTGTCGGCGCGAAGGAAGCTCACCGAGACAGAGAAGGAGCTGTCGCGGGTCATCTACGAAAGGACGGGGGGAGAGCAGAGCTTTGCTCGCATCAGAAGCATGGGAGACGGTGCCCTGTTCGGCAGGTCCACCCGCGCGATGAAGGCTCACTGGAACGTCCCTGACAACCGCCCGCTGGCGGACTTCGCGCCCACGATCGTCCTCAAGGCGAAGGATTTCGCGACCGAGATCACGATTTTCAACACGAAGGAGCGTGCGCTGGCGACGGAGGGTGCGATCTCCAGCGAGCACGTCACGAACAACGAAGCAGTCAGGCACACGCTGCTCGGGCGCGGCATCCGCCCCGAGGCGCTTCCGGCTGCTGAGGATGTGAAGAAGGTGGAACGTCGTCTGGCGACGGAGGAGAAGAAGTCACTCGCCAACCCCGATGCACTCGACTCCTGACAGGACCCCAGAACGACATGGCTACTCGTAAGCGCGACTCGACGAAGGTCGTGGGAACCCTCGTTCACGAGGAGGCGACCCGTAAGAACATCCCGACTGCCGAGTACCAGAGCGTGCTCCGGGCCGAGACGCTCGCGCCGGTGCGCGTGCCCTACGACAGTGGCTCGAGCGTGGGCAGGAGCTGGTACTCATCCTCCCCTCGGCGGTCCTCCCCGACGCGCCTGACGAGACGAACGTCCTGGTCAACCCGAGGCACCCGGACGCCGTGCGCGGGCAGATCCTCCGCGCCACGCCATTCCATTTCGACCTCCGATCGATCCGGTAAGCGTCACGCTGTCGCGACGCCGCGCTGACGTTCCACGACGCGGCTGGTCCTGCCGGTCGTGCAGGGCGACCGGACCGGTGCACGGGACGCCGCCGCCAATAATGACGCACGGAAGCCGACCGACCTGCTCTGCTGTGGCTTTCGCCGCTCGAATGGGCAATGATTACGGTTGACCGTCCGCCGCCCCGAGCCAACTCGCTCCGGTGGCCGTGACCAGACCCCGACAAAGAAGATGATCACCCGCGACATCCAGGCATTCCTCCGCCTGGCGAACTCCCTGGCGCCCGACTTCGGACCGCCCACCGCGCGCGCGGCCTTCCTGGTCGCGCCCGATGGCTTCACGCGCGCCGAACAGTCGGCGCGCGACAACCTGTACATGGCCGACGCGGGCGAGTACGACGCCGACCGCGCGTCGGAAGAGCATCGGGAGTTGCACCGCGCCCTTGCCGCCGACCTGCCCACGATCTGCTTCGCCGGCAACCCCGACACGCCCGACGCGGTCTATCCCAACAACGTCTTCGCCACCGTACCGGGCCGCACCATCATCGGTCGCATGCGTCACCCGGTGCGCCAGCGCGAGGCGCTGCGCGCCGACATCCGAGGCTTCTTCAGGGATACGCTGGGCTATGGCGAGATCGACCTGTCGACGCAGGAGCATCCGTGCGAGCTGACCGGTGCGGTGGTCATCGACCGCGCGCGCGGTCTGGGATTCTGCGGCCTCTCGGGACGGTGCGACGAGGAAGGAGCGGTACTCGTGCACGAGGCGTTGGGACTGCGTGCCACGCTGATCTTCGATCTCGCGTCGGACGAGTACCACACCAATCTGGTGCTGGCCGTGCTGGCCGGGCGCGCCGCGTTGATCTGTCCCGATGGCTTCGCCCAACCGGAGGTGGTGGACGCCATCGCCGCGCTCTATGCACCGCACGGGATAGTGTTGTCACCCGCCGAGCACGCGGCCTTCGTCGGTAACGCCATCTCCCTCTCGCCGCACAAGGTCTGGATGAGCACCCTCGCACACCGCTCACTGGCGCCGACTACCCTGGCCGCGCTGGAGTCGGCTGGTTTTGAAGTCGGGAGCGTCGGCCTGGCCGCGATCGAGGCCGGCGGCGGTTCCCTGCGCTGCTGCGTGGGCGAGATCTTCTGACGAGCTTGGGGACGGGTTGGGGAACAGGGTGGGGAGGAGGTGGGGGCGGGATCGGGAAGAGGTCGGGGACGGGGACGGGGACGGGGTCGGCTCGGAGTCAGGGAGCGGGCTGGAGGCGCCGGGTCGGGAGAGAGTGAGGGAGTGGGCTGGGAGCGGGCTGTGGAGGCGGATTCGGGTCGGCGTCGGGAGGCGGAGTAGGATCGGAGTCGGGAGGCGGAGTAGGATCGGAGTCTCGGGGCGGGGTCGGGAGCGGGCTCGAGACGGAGTCGGAAGACTGGCTCGAGACGGGCTCGAAGCGGCATCAGAACATAGTCCGTCACCCGGGCGGCACCCTCCCATCCGGATGACTCTCATCTTGCGCGTCGCGGGTACCCGCGCAAAGCTCTACGCCACGGCTCCCGCGCTCCCGGGCCGTGACCCGGCCTGATGCCGTCCTCCACTCACGCCCAACATGACCCGATTCCACTCCGCCCTCGTCGCCATAGCACTCGCGGGCACCTCCATGCTCGCCCTGCCGCTGACCGCGCAGTCGCCGTCCACCTCCCCGGACGGCGCGAGCTGGATGCGCTACCCGGCCATATCACCCGATGGCAGCACCATCGCCTTCACCTTCCGCGGCGATATCTACAAGGTGCCGAGCGCCGGCGGCGTCGCGGTGCCCCTCACCTCGCACATCGCCAACGACTTCATGCCCGTCTGGAGTCACGATGGCCGCACGATAGCCTTTGCCTCCGACCGGCACGGCAACTACGACATCTTCACCGTCAGCGCCGACGGCGGTGAGGCCACTCGCCTCACCTTCCACTCCGCCGACGAACTGCCCACCAGCTTCTCGGCCGACGACCGCCAGGTGCTCTTCAGCGCCGCCCGTCAGGACGCCGCCAGCAACCGGCAGTTCCCCAGCAACGCGCTCCCCGAACTCTATGAGGTGCCGGCTGCTGGCGGTCGACCGATCCAGATCCTGACCACGCCGGCCGAGCTCGCGCGGCCGAGCAGGGACGGACAGCTACTCATATACCAGGACCGGAAGGGCGGCGAGAACGAGTGGCGCAAGCACCACGTGTCGGCCATCGCCCGCGACATCTGGCTGCACGACCGCAGGGCCGGCACGCACCGCCAGCTCACCACCTTTGCCGGCGAGGACCGCGATCCGGTGTTCGCGCCCGACGAGAAATCGTTCTACTACCTGAGCGAGGAGAGCGGCAGCTTCAACGTCCACCGGATGGGCATGGACGGCGGGAAGTCGGAGCAGCTCACCCGCTTCTCAGGCGTGCCGGTGCGCTTTCTCAGCATCGCCAACAATGGCCTGCTGGCCTTCGGCTTCGACGGCCAGCTCTACACCATGACCGCAGGCCAGAGTCCGCGGCGGGTGGACGTCGCGCTGGCCGCCGGTAATCGCACGAACGGCATGCAGGTGCTGGCCGTCAACAAGGACGCCCAGAACCTGGTCGTCTCGCCTACTGGCAAGGAGGTCGCTTTCACATATCGGGGCGACGTCTTCGTGAACAGCGTCGAGGGACGGGACACCAAGCGCATCACCACCACGCCGGAGAACGAGACCGGGGTCGCCTTCTCACCCGACGGCAAGTCGCTCATCTACGCGTCGGAACGTGGTGGGAAGTGGGCGATCTACGAAGCGCGCCGCAGCCGCGAGTCGGAGCCCTACTTCTTCGCCTCCACCGTGCTCACGGAAACGCCGATCGTCGCCAACGACCACCAGAACACGCACCCCAGCTACTCTCCCGACGGCAAGCTGCTGGCCTACCTGGAGGACCGCAACAACCTGCGTGTCATGGACGTTGCCACGAAGCAGACGCGCACCATCCTCACCGACAGGGAGCTGTTCGGTAGCGACCATCACTTCGAGTGGAGCCCGGACAGCAAGTGGATCCTCTTCGACCTGGACGTGCCGGGGATCGCGCCCGGTGAGGTAGGACTGGTGCGCGCCGACGGTTCGGGTGAGGTGATCAACCTTACCGGGAGCGGCTTCCACGACGCCGGCGCGCAGTGGATCCTGGGTGGCAAGGCCATGCTCTGGTTCAGCAACAAGGACGGCCTGAAGTCGGTCGCCCAGTCCGGGCCGGCGCAGCGGGATGCCTACGCGATGTTCTTCGATCGTGAAGCGTGGGAGCGGTTCAACCTCAGCAAGGACGAGTTCGCGCTGCTCAAGGATGTGGACAGTAGCACGGCCCGCACGAAGGCTGATTCCGCAAAGGCAAAGGCCGACAGTTCACGTCCGCCGGCGAAGCCGCTGGTACTCGATCTGGATGGCCTGGACTCGCGCATTGCGCGACTGACAGTGGCGTCGGCGCCGATGGGCGACGCACTGGTGAGCAAGGATGGCGAGACGCTGTACTATCTCGCGCGGTTCGAGAAGGGGATGAACCTCTGGTCCACGAACCTGCGCACGAAAGAGACGAAGATGCTCCTCACGCTGAACGCCAACCGCGGCAGCATGTCGTGGGATGCGAAGCATGACAACATCTTCCTGCTCACCGACGGCGTCATGTCGCGCTTCGATCCGGCCAAGTCCAAGCGCGACATGATAGCCATGAGCGGCGAGTCGACGGTGGACGTGGACGCCGAGCGGGAGGCCATGTTCGACCACGTGTGGCGTCGTACCCGCGACACCTTCTATTCCGAGGGCTATCACGGTATCGACTGGGTGGGGATACGCCCCATCTACGCCAAGTACCTGCCCCACATCGGCAACGACTTCGAGTTCGCCGAGATGCTGGCCGAGATGCTGGGTGAGCTGAACATCAGCCACAGCGGGGCCAGGTTCAGCCGGAGCGAGCCGACCGACGACAACACGGCATCACTCGGTGTCTTCTTCGACCCGACCTACGCCGGCGCAGGCGCGCGGGTGGTCGAGGTCATCAGGGAAGGACCGCTCGATCGGCACGATGTGACGATCACTCCGGGCGCCATTCTCAGCGCTGTCGACGGGGTCGCGATCGGCGCGGACATGGACATCGCGCAGTTGCTGAATCGGAAGGCGGGGAAGAACGTGCTGCTCACCTTTGCCAGCGGCGCCAATACGCCCGACGTGGTGGTGAAGCCGGTGCCGCGGGCCGCCGAGAACCGCCTGCTCTACACCCGCTGGGTGAAGCGGAACGCCGACGAGGTCGACTCGCTGAGCAACGGGCAGCTTGGCTACGTGCACATTCCGGGCATGAACGACGGCGCGTATCGGCGCACGTTCGAGGAGATCATGGGCCGCTACGTGACGCGGAAGGGGATAGTGGTGGACACCCGCTTCAACGGCGGCGGTGACCTGGTTGCCGACCTGGCCATGTTCCTGAGCGGCAAGCGCTTCTTCGACTACACCACCGACACGCGCAGCAACGGATACGAGCCCAACTTCCGCTGGACCAAGCCCACGGTCGCCATGGCCAACGAGGCCAACTACAGCGATGGCCACTGTTTCGCCTACGTCTACAAGGCGCAGAAGCTGGGGCCGCTGGTGGGAATGCCGACGCCCGGCACCTGCACATTTGCCGGCTGGGAGTCGCTACAGACAGGCATTCGCTGGGGCGTGCCCGGCGTCGGCGTGAAGGACGCGGACACTGGCAAGTACCTGGAGAACCAGCAGACGGATCCGGACATCAGGGTGATGAACCAGTACGACGTGGTGAGCAAGGGCCGCGATCAGCAGCTCGAGGCAGCGGTCAAGGCGTTGCGCGAGCTGACCAACGGTAATCCCTAAAGGAGTGCGAGCGGGACGGCAGGCGCCCTTGCCGTGGTTCGCTATCGTGGCTCCTGTCAATCCCACGATAGCGAGTGCGGCGAGCGCCGCCCCTGGCTCAGCTCCGGCCGGCCACGAGCCGGTCGGCGATCCTCTCGGCAATCCCCCTCGCATCCGCCAGGTCGTCGTTCGTGAGCACGATGACGACGGCCTGTCTGTCGGGGATGCGCACGAATGCGGCGCGCCTGCCATCGGCCGTGCCGTAGGCCGTGAGCCATGAGACGTCGCCGTGCTTCTCCGTCGTCCATCCCTGGGTGACGTCGACGCCCGGCCAGGTGCGCGGGTTCTGCAGGCCCAGCGCCAGCCGATAGAGCTCATCGACGTTGGAGCTCACCTGACCGCGAGCGTCGGCGGTGGTACGGTGCATACCGATCGGGGGCGAGAGCTGTCGCGCCACGCAGCGCTGGAAGGCGGTAGTGGGAGCCGAGCCCTGCTGGCCCGGCCGCGCACCGCCGGCACTCCCGACCGGCGTTTCCGGAAGCTGCGCGCAGAGCGAGGCGAACACACCCGACAGCTCCCCGAGTGCCCACTGCGGGGACGTCGTGGTGGGCGCGTAGCGGGGCTGCTGGGGGACGCCGTACGAACGGTCGACGAGCACCGAACCTCCCTCGGCGACGAGCACCGTAGCGCCACCGGATGAGGGGTTCGTGTAGTCGGCAAACAGTCCATCCACGAACTCCATCGTCAGCGGCGAATCGTCTATCGCGCGGTGGGTCACGCGTCGCTCGGCCAGGTCATAGCGGTCGCCCGGATGTAGCGTGAGAAAGGGCACACCCGGATCGTTGGCGTCGCGCCCGCCATAGACGAACGCCTTGTTGCGACCGATGATGACGGCCGTGTCGCCCTGGACGACCCACGCGGTCCCCTCGTCTACCGATATACCCAGCAGGTCGGGGTACCGGGTCATGATGGAGTCGGCCAGGTCGGGCAGTCGGTCGCGGGCGACGACATGCTGGTCGATGGCCACGCCGTGCAGGTAGGCGAAGCCCTTCCGGTAGCCGGGGTGGTCCATGATGCTGTTGTCGCCGGACGGCGCGCCGCGGACGAGGAAGTCACCCAGTATCGTCGCGCCGGCCGACGAACCGCCAATGACACCGCCGCGGGCCAGGAGGTCGTTGAACGCCTTCTCCGTGCGGGTGCCGGCGTAGTCGTCGACGAGGCGGAACTGGCGCCCGCCGTCGAACCAGATGCCGCTCGCCCGGTCGATCAGGGCGACGATGGAGTCGGAGTTGGCGACCGCGCGATCGGTGGTGAAGAGGACGTGGACGTTCCGCGCGCCGGCATCGCGAAAGGCGCGCGCTCCGGCGGCATTGTCGTCGTAGGAGGCAGCACCGCCGGCGTTGGGGACATCGAGGATGAGCGCGTCCGGTCCGCCGGCCGCCTGGATGAACCGGGCGTAGATCTCCGGCCCCATCCGGCCGCCGCCCACGACGATCACCGTGCCGCTGGCCGGGCCTACCCTCGGGGCGTTGGCGGCCGCGGACGGCGCACCGGCACCCTGGGCGGCAAGCAGGGCGGGGAGGAGGAGAGTCGCGAGAACGACGCGGCTGATGACGGTCATGAAGCCTCCGACGGAATGGCCAAGCACGGCGGTAGGAAACAGGCGATCCGGCAATAGCTCCAATAACTCCATTCTTTACTTGACTAATAGGCATACGTTGTGCATACTCGGGCTGGCGGCGCTTCCGTCGCCACCTCGGACGACCGCGTGGTCTTCAGGGGTAGCTCACCCACACTTCCGGAGTCGCAGATGCGAACATCATCTCTGTCCCTCGGGGTCATGGCAGCGCTCGCCATGGCTGCCGCTGGCGCCATCACTACCCTGACGCCTACGGCGGTCGCCGCCCAGGCGCTCGCGCCAGGCAACAGTTCAAGTCGGGCGTCAGCGTTCGACCATCAGAGCTTCCCCCTGCAGCCATGCGGGCCGGGCAACCTGATAGCCGGCGAGCTCTCCAGTGCTTCTTCCTGCGACGTGAAACTGGCCAACAGCTCCGCCGTCTCCAGCGCGACTTCCGACAACGCCACGCGAAGCCAGAGCAATTCCGCCAGCGTGATTCCCAACAGCAGCTCGATACAGGCGAATGGTACAGCCGGCGCCAACTCGACGCAGTTCAGTCAGTTGAGCGTGTTCGGCACTCCCTCGGCCGGCGACAATCTGGTCTTCCACTTCCTCACCAGTCAGTCGGTTTCCGGAGTGGGCGGCAACTTCCTGAACGGAACGGATGCCTGGCACCTGCTGCTGCACGACAGCAGCGACCCATCGGTGTTCGCGAAGGTAGGCCAGAGATTCGATGCCAACAATGTGCTGGGTTCTCTCTACCTCAACAACGCCACGCAGTTTGCCGGCGGCTTCGATCTGTACCTGCCGTTCAGCACCGGAAGCACCTTCCTCTACGACTTCCAGTCGCTGATCAGTTGCAGCAACAACCGCCAGGCGCCCGGAAACTCGGCAATCTGCTCGATGGATGTGACGCTGGAAGGGGTCAACGCCATGGACGCGAGCGGCGGCTTGCTCGCCTCGGCGTCGTTCGACCAGACGACCGGTTTTGGCACGATGGACCTGGCCGGCACGACGACCATTCCCGAGCCAGCATCACTGCTCCTGCTGGGCACGGGGCTCCTGGGCCTGATTCCCGTAGTGCGGGCACGGCGCAAGAACAGGTGAGCGCACGACGTCGCGGACTGGCGTGAGCAGCTACCTGAGGGCGTGGATGGCAGGAGTTCCGGACGATAGCGGGCCGCGACCGTGGCCGCCGTCATCAAGCATCGGTTCCGGGTGAATCTGTCGCATCGATCTCGAACGTCACCACCCGACCAAAGAGCTCCGTCTTACGCCACTCTGTCCTGGGAAGAGCACTACCTGGTTCGCGCGCCAGTTTCCGCGCTTCCGCCATTCCGAGCCCTTCGAGCTGTCGCAGGAACCGCATCTCGAGAATGAAGGCTGGCTCGTCGAAGTAGTTGCTCGTGGGCAGTTCGTCGCGGACCATGGGAAGCACCAACGTATCGACCAACTCACCGGCCGACTTCCAGTCGTCACCCACGCGGTCGAACTGGTAGAGCGTGAAGCCGATGGTGTGCTGAAAGTCCGGTGCCGGAGCGGCTCGGTCCAGATAGGCCAGGTTCATGTGTCGGAAGAGAGTGCTAAGGAGTAGTACGAACAGCTCCCCGGTGGCCTCGGCATGGGTGAGTCTCTCGCCCCGCCTGGTGCGGCTGAAGACACCCTTCCTGAGCTTCACGAGACCGGCCAGTTCGAGCAGACGGCGGGTCATGTGGAGCGACCAGAGATCCTCCTCGTTGAGCGTGCGCGGTCCTCTTTCAAGCCCGTGGTCCCGCTCCTCCATCGCCGAGCCGCGAGGGCGCATTCGCTCGCGGAAGGCGGCGACGAATGTACGCGGCAGATTCTTCCTGGGCGTCGCCTTCACCCGTCCCTGTTCAGCCAGCAGATCGAGCACGAGTCGCGCGTCGTCGAGTGTGCGCGACGATGCCAGATCGTTCAGCTTCAGCGAGTCATCGATCTGGATCGCGCTCTCCGGTGAGAGCCAGTCGGCGTCGAGTAGTTCCTGGAGGTTGTCTGGCGAGAGGCCGCCCAGTTCCGCCTGCGGTCGGGTATTGTACTCTTCGACTATTCCGGCCAGCGCCGAGTTCAGGTCGACCATCGTCGCCGAGGGCGGGAGCGCACCGGCCGCTCCAGCGAGCAACTGCTCGATCATTGCCCGGAACTCGTCTGGTATCAAGTCGCCCTCGTCGGATGGGTCTCCGGCGCCACCGGGCGGATCTTCTTCTGCCCAGAAGGCGTCCGGCTCCAACCCGTCGTCCGACGGGTGATCCGGCGGATCTTCCACTGTCCTGAAGGCGTCGGGCTCCAACCCGTCGTCCGACAGGTAATCCCGCGGATCCAACTTCGGAAGTGTATCCCCCACTGACGGGATATACGGGATGAAGCCGCGCCGCAAGGCCTCCTCCTGTAGTTCCAGCGGCGCGAAGCGCATGTCGACCGGCACCCCGTCCACTTCGATCAGCCAGGCCAGCGGGTTGTCTGGCATCAAGCTCGGTAGCGTCCAGTCAGGATCGAACTGTGAGAGGTACAACCTCTTGCGAATCTTTCGGGAATGGGCGGCAATGGCGCTGGCGGTGACATTGGTCGCGGCCGCCAACTGGGTCATGGTCATATGCGGCTTCTCTGCCGGGTCGCTGAGGAAGTTGACCCATCCTACGGCGTGTACGATTGCCGCCGCCCACGTGACCGCAGCGTCGCGGGCGAGTAAGGACGGGCGCTGCTGCGCCAGCGTCGATGCCATGCGTCGGCAGAGTACCGCGTACTCGTCGTTGAGGTGCTCGTCAGCGAAGGAGCTGGTGAGGGCATCGATCTCCGCGACCCGCGGACGTAGCCGGGCGGGGATCCGATCAGGGTCCTGGAATGTCAAGCTACCTCGGGAGGTGAAGTTGCATGCGGGAAAGAGGAGACTGTACGCCGACAGTGAAATTTCTCACCCTTCGTTCGATAGGCAAAGGTCCGGATGTCGACAGGGCTCGACCGGGGTTCCAGACAGGAGATGACTCGGGTGGGAACGGGCGTCACTGATGCAGGGTCGCAGCACTGGCTGCCACCAGCGCTTCCACCTCCCGCACTCGCGCTGCCACCAGCGGCGGCTCCGGCAGTACGTCTCGCAGAGCGTCCGTAGTCTTGAGTCCGTTACCGGTGATGCAGACGACGACCTCGTCGTCGGCGCCCAACCGTCCCGCGCGCGAGAGCGCCAACGCGCCGGCGACGGTCACTCCGCCGGCGGTCTCGGTGAAGATCCCCGTGGTCTCGGCCAGTAGCCTTATTCCCTCCACCAGCGCCAGGTCGGAGACGGCCGCACCCCAGCCGCCGCTGTCGCGCATCGCGCGGGCGGCGTAGCGCCCGTCGGCGGGGTTGCCAATGGCGATGGACCGGGCGATGGTCTGCGGAACCTCGGGCACCAGCACGTCGTCGCCGCGTTCCAGCAGTCGGACGATCGGCGCGCACCCAGCGGCCTGGGCGCCGTGGAGCCGCGGTGAGGGGCCCTCCACCAGCCCGGCGTCCAGGAACTCGCCGAATCCCTTGCCGAGCTTGGTGAGCAACGATCCACCGGCCATCGGTGCCACCACGGCCGTCGGCAGCCGCCACCCCAGTTGCTCGGCGATCTCGAACGCCATCGTCTTGGAGCCCTCGCCGTAGTAGCTGCGCAGGTTGACGTTGACGATCCCCCAGCCGAACCGGTCGGCGAGCTGCGCGCAGAGCCGGTTGACGTCGTCGTAGTGCCCGCGCACCCGCACGACGTTGGCGCCGTAGACGAGGCTGCCGAGTACCTTGGCCGGCTCCAGATCCTCGGGGATGAAGATCCAGGCTGGAAGACCGGCGCGAGCGGCATGGGCGGCGACGGCGTTGGCCAGGTTGCCGGTGGACGCGCAGCCGACGACCGGCAGTCCCAGGGCGTGGGCGGCGTTGATGGCGGTCGCCACCACGCGGTCCTTGAACGAGAGGGTGGGATGCGACACCGCGTCGTTCTTCACCCATGCGCGGCCCACTCCGAGCGCGTCGGCCAGTCGCGGCGCCTCGACGAGCGGACTGAACCCGGTGTCGCGTGACAGCGGCGGCGTGCTCCCGGCGGCAAAGGGGAGCCACTCCTGGTAACGCCAGAGCGACGGGGCCCGGGCGGCGATGGTGGCACGGTCGGGAAGATTCCGACCGACCGGGTATAGCGGCTCGAGCGGACCGAGGCAGGCATCGCAGACTGTGAGCGCTGCAGGCTCCTGCTCGACGCCACAAGCACGACACTTGAGCGGCAGTAGCACGTCAGTGAGCGAGAATGGGATACGACTAGGTCTGATCTGGGTAGCCATGGGAGGGATAATCGGTGTTGAGTGGAGGACGGCGCTCGGCGCGGAACGACGTATTGCGAGGGGCGCCGTCGCGGAGGTCTCTGCGGCGTCACGACCACAGTTCTAGACGGGATTAACGGGATTGACGGGATTGGGCGACAATGTTCGATCGGCAGAGATGGCTGTCCGGGAACGCAGGAGCTTCAGGTGGATGTGTGTGAGTGTCGCTGCCGGATCCGTGAGCCTCGGATCGTGCGCACGAACTCGATGCCGAGACCCTCAGACGGACCTGTACCCTCGGCACGCGCCGAACTCGTGCAAGGCCACTGGTCAGCATTCCGTGAATCCAGTAAATCCCGTAAATCCCGTCAAAATCAGAGTTTATTCCAACCAACATCGATCAAACCATCAGTACTTCGGCACCGATGGATCCACGTCGTCGCTCCAGCGGAGGATCCCGCCGTCCAGGTTGAGTACATGAGTGAATCCCGCCTCCCTCAACTGGCGCACCGCCTTCGCACTCCTCCCGCCGCTCTTGCAATGCACCACCAATTCGGCGTCGGGGTCCAGCGAATCGAGCGACTCAGCCAGACTCCCCAACGGTATCAGCCGCGCTCCCTCCAGGTGTGCGATGTCCCACTCGTGCTGCTCGCGCACGTCCAGCAGCGTCAATTCCCCACCGCTGGCCAGGCGGTCAGCCAGCTCCAGCGGAGTGATCGACGGAACCGTGAGTTCGCTATGGATCAGCTCGCCGCCGGTGGTGATGCCGCAGAAGTGCTCGTAGTCGATCAGTTCCTGGAGCTCCCGCGTGCCGCAGGCTGGACAGGTGGGGTCGCGACGCAATTTCAGGGTGCGGAAGCTGGGACCCAGGCTGTCGACCAGGAGCAATCGACCCACCAGCGGCTCGCCGACGCCGAGGATGAGCTTCACCACCTCCGTCGCCTGCAGCGTTCCGATGAGGCCCGGCAGCACCCCCAGCACGCCGCCCTCGGCGCAGCTCGGCACGAGTCCCGGGGGAGGTGGCTCCCGGAAGAGGCAGCGGTAGCACGGTCCGTCGGCCGTGGCAAAGACCGAGACCTGACCCTCGAAGCGGAAGATGCTGCCGTAGACGCTGGGGATGCCCAGCAGAACGCAGGCGTCGTTTACCAGATAGCGGGTTGGAAAGTTGTCCGTCCCATCCGCCACAAGGTCATAGTCACGCAGAATCTCCAACGCGTTGGCAGAGGTGAGCCTGGTCTCGTGCAGCTCCAGCTTCACGTGAGGGTTGATCTCCCTCATGCGGTCGGCCGCCGAGGCGAGCTTGGAGCGGCCGATGTCGCTCGTGCCGTGGAGCACCTGACGCTGCAGGTTGGTGACGTCGACGACGTCGTGGTCGATCAGACCCAGCGTGCCGACGCCGGCGGCGGCCAGGTAGAGGGCGAGCGGTGATCCCAGCCCACCCGCTCCGACGAGGAGGACGCGGGCAGCCTTGAGCCGACGCTGCCCCTCCACCCCGACCTCCGGGAGGATGAGGTGGCGACTGTAGCGGAGCAGTTCGTCGCGGTCGAGCGTCGGGAGGTCGACCGTGGGAACCGGGGTCGTTGGCGTCGCGATCTCGCCGGCGACCCTTCCGCTTGAGCCTGGAGTGGTCATCGCTCAGCCTCCGGCAATGGCGGGGACAACCGTGATCTCGTCGCCGTCGGCCACCGCGGCTCCGAAGCCACCGTGAAAGCGGATGTCCTCGTCGTTCAGGTAGAAGGTGACGAAGGAGTACGGTTGACCCTGCTCGTCGCGGAGCCGCGGCGCGAGGGTGGGATGACGGGTGACGGCGTCGCTCACCACGTCGCCCACCGTGGCGCCGGAGAGTTGGAGTACGCGTTCACCGGCAAGTCGGGCGAGCGGGGCGGGGAGATTCAACGTGACTGGCATCTGATGCTCGAGGTAGAGGAAGTGGCGTGAATGTGGCTCATGAATGCGTCGTTGATGTCATGGTCACATTCGATCCACCTGCACGGAGACGGTGTATCCCGGCCCCGAGAGCTCGCTCACCAAGGTCTGCGCGGTGACCCCACAACCGGCCCACGCAGCGCGCATCGCGTCGGCGACTGCTGGGGCTCGCTCGACCGGAGCGACGGCGACCAGGCTGGAGCCGGAGCCGCTGAGAGTGGCCCCGTAGGCGCCGGCGTCCGTGGCCGCCGCGGTCACGTCGTCGTAGCCCCGGATGAGCTGCCGCCTGAACGGAATATGGAGCACGTCGCCGGTGAGCGCGGCCGTGAGGAGCGTGGCGTCGGCGGTGGCCAGGCCCTGTACCAGCGCGGCGCCAAGGCTGGCGGCGCGGACCGCGTCGGCGTGGGGCAGGGTTGCCGGGAGAACGTGGCGGGCGCTGTCCGTCCGGCTGGTGAAGTCGGGGACGGCGAGAACCAGCACCAGCGACGGCGCGACCTGGAGCGGGGTGACGCTGAGCCTGCCGTCGGCGCCGGTGAGGGTGAGTACCGTACCGCCCCAGACCGCCGGTGCGACGTTGTCCGGATGCCCCTCGGCGCCGGCCGCGGCCGCGGCAATGGCAAGGTCGCCCAGCCGTAGCTGGAGCAGGGCATCGATGGCGACCGCGCCGGCCACCAGGGCGGCGGCCGACGAGCCGAGGCCACGAGCGACCGGGATCTCGGAGCTGGCCTGGAGCGAGAGGCCCGCCGGCAGGTCGCGGCCGGCCGCCGCGCAGGCGGCTCTCATCCCCGTCACCAGCAGGTCGTCGGTCGGAGCCGCCGAGGAGAGCGCGGCCAGGGTGCCGGCGCGATCGATCGAGATCGCCGCGTCGGAGTCAGGGTCCAGGGTAGCGGAGAGCCTGAGGCGAGGGCCGACCGCCACCCCCACGCAGTCGAAGCCGGCGCCCAGGTTGGAGGAGGTCGCGGGTACGTGAACCAGCGCGCGTCGGATGCTCATTGGAGTGCACCGACGGTCGGTGCTGGCGAGGCGCCGTGTCCGGCCGCTCCGGCCGATGCAATCGCGTCAGCCGGTGCAGGGGGCGCGAAAGACCCTGGCGATGCAGCGGATCCGGCCGACCCGGATGAACAGGCCGACGGGGCGCCCGCTACACGGGCGGCGCGGATCTCCGCCTCGTGGGCCGGCTCGATCGGGTAGCAATGCTCAGGCGTCGGAAAGCGCCCGGAGCGGACGTCGGCGGCGTAGGAGAGGAAGGCGTTGGTGACCACGTCGTCCACGTCGGCGTAGCGACTGACGAAGCGAGGTCGTACGTCGCCCACGAAATTGCCCAGTACGTCGTGGGCAATGACGAGCTGTCCGTCCACATGCGGGCCAGCCCCTATTCCATAGACCAGGAGGTCGACCCGCTCGCGGACGAAGGCGGCCGCCTCGGCGGGCATCGCCTCGAGCAGGATCGAGAAGGCTCCCGCCCGCTGCAGCGCGACGGCGTCGCGCAGCACCAGCTCGGCGGCCGCGAGCGTCTTGCCCTGCACCTTCCAGCCGCCCAGTTGGGCCATGTTCTGCGGCGTCAGCCCCAGGTGTCCCATGACGAGGATACCGGCGTCGGTCATGGCCCGCACGCGCCGAGCGACCCGCTCCCCTCCCTCGCACTTCACCGCGTCGCAGCCGGCGGCGATGAAGGCGCCGGCGTTCCGCACCGCCTCGCGATCGGAACACTGATACGACAGGAAGGGGAGGTCACCCACCACGAACGGCCGCCGCGCCCCGCGGCAGACGGCGCGGGCAAAGACGAGCATCTCGTCCATCGTCACGGCCACCGTATTGGGGTGTCCGAGCATCGTCATCGCCGCCGAGTCGCCGACGAGGAGCATGTCGACGCCGGCGCGGTCGGCGAAGACGGCGGTGGGGTAGTCGTAGGCAGTGACGAAGACGGCACGCTCGCCGCGCGCACGCAGGGCGGCGAGGGTAGCGACTGTAACCTTCCGCGCCGGACGAGCCTCCTGGGCGGAACTGTCGCTTGGCTGGTGCGATACAGTCGTGATGGTGTTGGCGGATTGAGGCACGTCAGGACTCCGGCTGATGGTGGTCGATCACTGATTGTACCCCATTGGCGAGACGGTGGACATCCTGCTCGAGGACAGGCACGGGAGCGGTGAGGGCGAGGCGCAGGTGGTACTCGCCGCGGGGGCCGGAGGCGGTTCCGGGAAGGACCGCCAGCCCCTCGTCGGCAGGCAGACGGTCGGCGAAGTCGGAGCCGGAGGCGTGGATGGGGACGCCCGGATCGCGGAGGAGCACCTGTTCACCCGGCGCTTGCGAGGGCGAGCAGCGAATGGAAGAACGCCGACCTGGCGCCCGGGGTGCCCACGATCTCCCCGGCCGTCGCCAGCGGACCGTGAGGCGGATGTCTCTGAAGGGTGGTGGTCATTGGGGATGGACCGGAGATCAGGGAAGTATGAAACAGGAAACGGCCGCTCGGGGGAGAGCGGCCGTGGAGGGGCGACGAGTGGGGCTGGGGTTCTGGGCGCTGTCTAGGACGCGCCGCCGTCGTCGGGCTCTGGCCGCTGGGAGCGGATGGGCATGCTCGTGCACATGCGCATGTACATGGCGGCGCAGAGCGCCGCGGTCGCGCGCGTGACGACGGGTGTGCCGGTCGTAGTACGATCGCTCGCGGCATGGGCGATCGCAGTGCATGCGTTCAGGCCGTGCAGGTGCGGGCGACGCCTGGTCGCAGCACGCGCATTTGCACCACGCGCGTTTGCACCACGCGCGTTTGCACCACGCGCGTTTGCGCCCTCAGCTCTCCCGCAGTTCACCCGCACGCCGGAAGGCACGCCGAGTGCGGAGCGCAGGCGTGTGTGCGTGGCGGAGCGATGGATGGAACGCGGAAGCGGCATCGAGTTCGAAGCAGGTGACGAAGGCAGGAGTATGGACGAGAAAAAAACGCCCGGGCGAAAGTGCCGCCAGGCGCTGGTCTCGCGTTTTAGCACTTGTTTAACGTGGCTGCAATAGGCGGCAAATGACCACGGCATTTCAATTGTGGGGCAGATGATAGCCCTCCTGATGGTCGGCGTCAAGAGCCGGTGTGCGGCGCTCGTGCGAGACGATCCCTGTCGTCGGTATACCGGAGGTCATCTCCATCTGCAGCGACCGCGCTCCCACGCCGCCTCGAGCGGCGCCGCATCCTGCTGCCCTGCGGCCGGTACCCCGGGCGTTGATGGAGGGACAGGGGGTGGGGACTGCGAAATTGCCTATTGACTCCGACTCAGGAGCGTACAATAGTGGCACTAGACCGATCGGTCTATTCCAGTTGTACCAGCTTCCACGGAGAGTGCAACATGCGCATAGCCAAGGAGGACGTCGCCGTCCGGATGAGCATCCCGGGCGCCATCATCCGTCAACAGACCGACTTTGGCACCGTAGCCGGTTTTGACGGCATCAGCGGAGAGTACTTCAGCCTGGCCGCGGGGGTCGACACGACACCGCTGTTCGTGGGCCTGGAGGAGGACCAGTGCCAGTGTCCGCACTGGGGATTCGTGCTGGAAGGCCAGCTCACCACCACCAGCGGGAGTGGCGAGACCGAAACGGTCAACGCGCACGACTTGTTCTACTGGCCACCGGGTCACAACGTCAGGGTTACCGCCGATGCGGAACTCATCATGTTCAGTCCACAACGTGAACACACTCACGTCATCAACCACATGATCGCCAGGGTCTCGGGCCAGTAATGCGTCAGGCTGCAGCTATCGAAGTCTCTTCCCCGTACTGATGGTCATGGACGGAACTCATGCCACGAAGCAACGCCTGCTCGATGTCGGGATGGCCCTGCTCCTGGAACACGGCTATCATGGCCTCGGCGTGCAGGCGTTGCTCGACGCGGCGCAGGTTCCGAAGGGGTCATTCTACCATCACTTCAGGGACAAGGAAGACTTTGCCCTGCAGGTGGTTGATGAGTACATGCGAAATGTGCATCACGGACTCGATCAGTGTCTGAATGACACCGCACGACCGCCGCTCGCCCGGGTACGACGATTTTTCGAGCTGACAGAGGAGAACTACAGACGCGAAGGGTACCTGGGCTGTCTCCTTGGCGGGCTCGGTCAGGAGCTCTCTGGTGTGAACGGCACCTTCAGGGCGAGGATAGCGGAATGCTTCACGGTGATATCCGAGCGAACTGCCACCTGCCTGGAGGAGGCTCGGGTACGCGGTGACATTCCATCCGACGCCGACCCCCGGGAGATGGCGTGTCTGCTCGTCGATTGCTGGGAGGGGGCCGCGTTGCGCAGTCGGCTGAGGGGCGACGCAGAGCCGTTGACATCCATGCTCGACTTCTATTTTGCCGCGAGTGGCGCCCGTCGGCAGTGACGTCACGGCAGGTGGACGGCTTCGTCGACATTCCGGAGCCGGCTCCCCGGGGCGCCTGGTACGGCATCTGCCGGGCACAATGAAAGCGACGTGGGCCCCAGGTCAGCCACGGGTCGGACTTCGTCGCCCGGCGAGGTGTGAGACTCGGGGCCGCATTCATGCGTCTGACAGGAGAGAGGCTGAAGCTGCGAGACTCACTGGCGCCGGGCGAGGCAGAGGTGCAGACTGGATCCGGTCGGTGGATCGCGGATTTCCGTCAGTCGCCGGGCAATAGCAGCGTTGGAGATCCGGATCAGGCACGCATCACCCGCAGAGCGGAGGCCGCACGTGGACTCGGTCGCACAACCATCGGTGGAGCACCACGCGTTCTTCGTAGCCCTGGCGAATCTTTCCCGCACGGACGACGAGTGGGCTGAGACGGAGGCCGGACTCGTCACGATGCGCCTCGTGGACGAGTGGGCCGCTACTGGCGGTCGAGGGCTCGATGCGCGCGACCCGGCCGTGCTCGCCGTCTCGCGCGCTGTCCACGCCATCAGGGCCGGCAGCGTGCATCGTGCCATGCTGGACGGGCTGCTGGGTGCACTGCTGCCGTCGGAGGACGGCGGCGAGAGGCAGGTTCTGGCTTCGCGCCTGGCTGCCTACGCCCGTGCGCTCCAGTTCGATGCCCGGTGGGACCGTGCCGCCGACGTCTACCGGAGCATCATCCGCCACGTCTGGGTGACCGACGCGGCGGAGAGCGTGGCCGACGCCCACGTGCAGTTGGGCGGCTGCCTGAGGACGCTCGGCCTGCCCGGCGAGGCGCTGGAAGCGTATCAGGCAGCGGCCTGGATCGCCCGTGACCAGGCGATGCCAGCGATGGCCGTGAGGGCCATGATCGGCGAGGCGAACGTGGCCCTGCAGCGGGGTAATCTCCCGGCCGCGGAAGCCCAGCTCGATCGCGCGATAGCCGATGCGGTCGCGGCCGGCGACGACAACGTGCTCGCGATGGCCCTCCACGACCGCGCACATGTGGCTCACCGGCGCGGTCAGAGCGAGCGTGCGGTAACGCTTGGCTACGATGCCCTGGGACTGTACACGGAGCCGACCAAGCGGGACCGGGCCCTCGGCGATGTCGCTTCATTCCTGGGCGAGATCGGTCTCCGCGACGCCGCGCGAGATGGATATCTCGTGATCGCCGCGACCGCCCAGGAGCAATATCTGCGCTGGGTAGCGACCATCAACCTGCTGGAGCTGTCGGTACACGACCGCCAGGAAGAGGCGTTCGATGGTTATCGATCGCAACTGGAGAGTGAATCGCTGCCGCCAGAGCTGGCCGCGTACTTCCACCTCTACGCCTCTCGCGGCTTCCGTGCGTTCGGCCGGTCCGGGCTGGCCGAGGAAGCGTCTGACCGCGCCGTCGATGTCGCCGCCGCCAATGGCATCAACGAGGTGCTCGCCCTGGCGGAGAGCCATCGCCCGGCGGGCGAGCCCGCGGCCGGATCAGTTGCTCACGATACACCTGGCATCGCGGTGGTAATCAGCGGCCTGCGCGAGCTGCGCGAGTCAGTTGCGGGTGCGCGTCCGTAGCGGCCCTGCGTACCTCGAGCCGCGCCCCTCGTCAGGCTCAGGTGCCGCTGCCAGCTATGACGGAGGCGTTGGCGGTTGGCGCGTTGCCAGCGTTCGGCGCGGTCGGCGACGTGCAGGCCGAGACGAGGGAGACGGTGGCGATGGCGGCGAGCAGCAGGCGGAGGGTGCGACGGGGCATGGATACCTCGCTGAGTGATGGGTTGTCGGTTAAGCTAGGCACGCCCCAGGGGCACATCACGCGCAGTCCCGGCCATCTCTGCATCACTTTCAGCCAGCCAGCCGCCGGTGGATGTTCTCTCTCTTCTTCCGGATCCCATGCTCGGACGACTGCGTATAGCACTCGGTTCCGAGCACACCGTCATCACCACTGACGACTTCGCGTCATTCGACCGCATGCTCCGACGTCGGCCGGTGAGTGTCGCCGTGGTCGATCCGGAGATGATCGGTGCCGGAGCATTGCCACTCCTCGGGGCAGCGGCGACCCGTCATCCCTCGGTTGCCCTGGTAGCATACGTGGCCGTATCGCCAGGCGGGATGAGGATGGTGGTGGAGCTGGCATCGCGTGGAGTCAGGCACATAGTCCTGAGAGACTACGACGACGACCCGGAGAGATTCCGGGCTCGACTGGAATCGCTGCCCGCAGATTCGATGAGCGGACAGATGATCGCCGCCCTGGCACCTCTCATGGAAGGGATCCCGACGCCGATCGTGACTGCCATCGAGCAACTGTTCCGCGAGCCGCACACGGTGCTCGATGTGGAGGACTTCGTCCGCCTCGCCGGACTCCCCCGGCGCACCTTCGACAGGGCGCTCGAGCGTGCCGGCTTCGCCTCGGCAGCGCAGTTGGTACGGAGCGCGCGCGTGGTGCGCGTATACAGCTATCTGCGCGAGAGCCGCCAGTCGCCAGAGGAGATCGCCGACAGACTGGGCTACGCCTCCCAGCAACAGTGCTGGCGCCACGTGAAACTGGTGACCGGCTTCGGTTTCAGCGCGCTGCGCGAACAGCTCGAACCCAGGGCATTCATCGAGCAGGTCACGGCAAGACTGCGCCGCGATGGCACGGGCGACGAGAACGGCGTGGACTGCGACCAGAACGACCAGGAGGATGGCGGCAGTCCGGCCCTCTGACCGTCATCCCGGCCCTCTGACCGTCATCCGTGCGAAAGCGGGGATCCATGTCCCCGCTCCCTGGCAAGCGGAGCGCCCAGGAACCCGGCCCGGAGCAGCGTGCCGTCCGGCTGGCAACCGGCCAGTTGGTGGCGGCGTCTACGCTGCACCTGCAAGGTCCAGCGAGCCACCCTCAACATCCCTTGCTTCCCTCAAATGTTGAGTGTATGATGGCGACATGAGCCCACGCGAACTCGACCTCCTGCAGGGGACGCTCGATGTCCTCGTCCTGCGCGCCCTCTCCTGGGGACCGATGCATGGTTACGCCGTCGCCCGCTTCATTCGCGACGGCTCGGACGGCTCCTTCAAGGTGCTCGACGGCGCGCTGTACACCGCTCTCCATCGACTGGAGGCGCGCGGATGGGCGGAGTCCGAGTGGGGCGCCTCCGACAAGGGCAAACGAGCAAAGTTCTACCGCCTCACCACGGCCGGCCGTCGCGCATTCCGTAACGAGACCCGGAACTGGAACGACTACGTCGCCGCCGTGGCGCGCGTGATGGCCGTGGTTCCGTCGACCGGTTGAGCCCGCAGCACACTTGACCACGCAGGTCCACATGAGGGGGCTGAGATGAAGTTCCGCATGAGCGTGCACGGCGATGTGGACCGGGAGTTGCGCTTCCACTTCGCACTGCGGGTGGAGGAGTTGATGACGCAGGGCCTCTCGCACGACCAGGCGAACGCCCAGGCGGTCGCCGAGTTCGGGGACGTGGACGCTGTACGTGCGACCCTCGTCGACATCGATAAACGCGCGGGCCGGCGACAGAGCCGTTTCGACCGGCTGGACGCGTGGCGGCAGGACATCGCATATGCCGTCCGCACACTCGCCCGAACTCCCATGGTCTCGCTGACCATCATCCTCACCCTCGCCCTCGGGTTGGGTGCCAATGCGGCCTTATTCTCAATTCTCGACGTCATCTACCTGCGCCCCCCGGCGGGTGTGGTGGAGGCCGACGGAATCAGGCGCGTCTGGTCGGAGCGCAAGTTCTCGAGCGGTACGCAGTTCTGGTCGGGTTTCGACTACTCCAGCTATGCCGCGATCAGCGAGGCGGTGGCCGACCGGGCGACGACGACGATCTATCGGACACCGGAGAAGTACAGGCTCGCCCGAGGAGAGAACGCGCCGACAGTGAACTCAGCGCCGGCCGCGGCGAGCTACTTCACGGTGCTCGGCCTGCGACCGCGGCTGGGGCGCTTCTATCTGCCCGACGAGGACGGCCTGGCGAACCCGGCTCCGGTCGCTGTCATCTCCGAGTACTTCTGGCAGCGCGAGTACGGCGGCACATCAGACGTGCTGGGGAAGGAACTGTCGCTCAACGGCCGGACCTTCACGATAGTCGGCGTCGCACCCACGGGATTCCGTGGCACGGAGCTCAATGCCACCGACGTCTGGGTGCCGCTCGGGGCAATGTTCGGCGCGCCCCCACCCGGCCGCGACCCGTGGTGGCGAAGTCCCGGCGTCAACGGCTTTCAGATCGTGTTGCGCGCGGCGCCAGGGACGAGCGAGGCGGAACTCATCCCGCGACTGACCCATGCGCTACGCCAGCCGGGGATCGGATATGGGCAGGACACGCTCGCCGTGGCGGCGTTGGGTGCGGTCAATGTCGCGCGCGGGCCCGGGAAGAAGAGCACCGAGATGAAGGTGGCCACGCGACTTGCCGGAGTGGCCTTCATCGTTCTTCTGGTGGCTGTCGCGAACGTCGTCAATCTCCTCCTCGCCCGTGCCGTCAATCGTCGCCGTGAGATCGCCGTCAGGCTCGCCCTCGGCATCTCGCGCGGTCGGCTCATACGGCTGCTGGTGACGGAGAGCGTGCTGCTCGCCGTCGTCGCTGGAGGGGCAGCGCTCGCCGCGGCGTGGTATGGGAGCGCGATGTTGCGTACGCTGCTCATACCGAACGTGGAATGGCACGGCGCGCCACTGCACTGGCGCGTACTGCTGTTCGCCCTCGGCGCGGCTCTCACGGCCGGCATAGCGGCCGGACTCGTGCCGGCTCTGCAAGCGGCCTCTCCCGATCTCACGGCGACGCTCAAGGCCGGCGCGCGCGCCGGTGCCGGAACGACCCACCGTTCCCGACTGCGTTCGTTCCTCGTCGCGTCGCAGGCGGCGCTCTCGGTCGTGCTGCTGGTCGGCGCCGTGCTGTTCGTGCGCAGCCTGCACAACGTGAAGGCGCACGATGTTGGCTACGCGGTGGATCGCCTCGTCTTCGCCACGGCGAGTTACGACAGCCGGGACTCGGTCCGCGACGCCCTGTTCCCGCTGCGACTGCGGGAGCTCGAGGAGCGCGTGGCCGCCATACCGGCCGTGGAGGGCGTGGCGCTCACGTCGATGCGTCCGAAGTGGGGGATGTCCTTCGAGCGCTACCACATCGAGGGCGACACGGCAGGACGGCGGCTGCCGGCGGGCATCTACACCGCGGTGTCTCCCAGCTTCTTCACCACAACCGGAACGAAGCTGCTTCGCGGGCGCTCGTTCGGTGAGGCGGGCGACGGAGAGGCGGCGTTCCCGGTCGTCGTCAACGAGGCGATGGCCCGGGGACTCTGGCCGGGGCTGGATCCGATTGGCCGCTGCGTGCGGTTCAGGGAGCCGACCGCGCCGTGCGCGACCGTCGTAGGGGTCGCGCAGAATGCGATCCTGACGTCGATCGACGAGGAGCCACAGCCGCAGTTCTACCTGTCGCTCGAGCAGCTACCGATGAAGATTTTCAGTGCTCCGGAGATCATCGTCCGCACCGACCCGCGACAGATGGCGGGCGTGCAGGTGGCATTGCGGCAGCTACTGCGCGCGGAGTTCCCCGGTGCGATCCCGCGTATCAACACGATGAAGGATGCGATGGCACCCGAGTACCGTCCGTGGGATCTCGGGGCGAAACTGTTCACGCTATTCGGTCTGCTGGCTCTACTCGTCGCGGCGATCGGCACCTACAGCACCGTCGCCTACACGGTCAGTCAGCGGACGCACGAATTCGGCGTCCGCGTCGCCCTCGGTGCTCGCGCGGCGGACGTGATACGACTGGTGGTTGCCGAGGGACTGCGGACGGCGCTGATCGGGACGGCGGCCGGCGTCGTCCTGGCGCTGGCCGCAGGGCGCGCTGTCGCCGCGCTACTCTATGGCATCGGGCCGCGCGACCCTGCCACGCTCGCGGTGGTGGCCGTGGTACTGCTGGTGATTGTCGTCCTTGCGTCGGTAGTGCCGGCGTGGCGAGCGGCGCGGGCGGATCCGGTGGAGGCACTGCGGACGGAGTGACGGTGATTGTCAGCCCACAGCTTTATTCGCGCTGAACGCGTCGGGGGGGGACGATCTGCCTGACTCGCGACAGACGGAGCGTCGTCGGCAAGCCAACTCCGCATCTGGATGCTCGCCCGGGTACCGGTGATCGTCGTCAGTCTCCTGCTGCTTGCTCGTCGCTTGACGATCGGGAAGCTCGTCCGCAGCTTCCCTCCCGGGCTCGGATTCTTCCGGGTCATCCGGGACAGCGACGGCCAGACGCGGTACGACAGGATCGTTGGCACCGTCGTCGTGAAGCGGTCCTCGCTCGCTGCTGCCAGCAGAATGGCCGACGCTCCTCCGGCTCGTGAGCCGCTCGAGGGGCGCGTAGTCGCCATGCCATCTCATGCCCCTCGGGCGATGCCGATCATTGCAATGTCGAAGGCGGAGACGTCACAATCACTTGCTGTAGCCGAGGTGCCGCGTGACGGTCGGGCGACACGACGTGGTCGTGCTGAAGCGAGCCGGCGGTGGATGGTGAGACAACCGTCGAGTGCACTCCGGACCGTTCACGGGTTTCCCGCGGCGATGCTGGTGTGCTCGAGCAGGGCGCCGAGCTGGGGGCCAGTGTCCCGGTGATGAAGTTCGTGGAAGCTTCGGCGGCGAGGCCCGTGCTACCTCGGGGCGCGACCAGGGTGTTCATGGTATTGCTGCTGGCGGTAATTGTCGGAGTCGGTGCCGCGGGGTTCTGGTCGTGGTCAAATCCCAGAGTGGCATTCCTTAACACGCTGGACCGACCGGTCGAGTTGGTGCTCCAGAATGGGCTACCTGCTTCAGTCGACGCCGGGGCCACCCTGGTTACCCGCGTATCACGCCGGAATGGGCGCGACCTCAGTTGGACGGTGATCGCGCCGGTGAACGGTGACGGTCAGCCGATGGGTACGGTGATCGGTGCCAGCGCGAGTCTTCCGTTTCCATCCAATCCGCTGGGCATAGCCAGGGCGCGCGCCGAACCACGGGTGGATGGCGATGCCTACTTCGCCCCCCGGATCACCAACGAGACTGGCAAGCCAGTCCGGATCATCGTGAATGATGGACTGAACGACGGTGCTGGAGTCTCGATCGAGGCCGACTGCCAGTGCGTCGTTCCGTCCGGAGCAACCCACTTTGACATCGGCTACTACCGGCAGTTTCGCAACAGCACAGTGCTCGCGGTGGCGGACGACGGGACTACGGCGATGTTCGAGGACTTCGCCGAGTGGGTCGACCCGGCCACGGGGGTGATTCCGCTGCGATTTGCCGCGGGCGACCTGAGCCCCTAGCTGAGCGTCTGTGACCGAGCGGCGGTCGAGCGAGTTGGAATGGAGAACCAGAACGCCGTTCCTTCAGCCTCGGCCATGGAAATTGACCGCAGCGACAGATTCGAGATACAACCGGGGCCAGAGGCGCATTCATGCCCCGCGCACGTGCGCACTCATCGCAGCGAGCATGCTCGTCGCCTGTGATGCCGGCCGCGATCCATCGGCCTCGCGGGTCGCCACAGTCGACAGCGCGGGGGTCGAGGTGATTCACATCGCCGAGCAGGCGCGAGCCGCGGATGACGCGCGTTGGAGCCTCGTCGAGGAGCTGCGCATTTCGGGGAGCGACAGCTCGGCGTATGGAGCGCTGTTGTTCGGGCGGATCGCCAGCGTGACGGTCGACGAACCGGGCAACATCTACGCTGTCGATCCCGACGCCGGTGCCGTGCTCAGCTTCGACCGCGGCGGCGCGTTGCTCCGCCGCTTCGCACGAACCGGAGCCGGCCCGGGCGAACTCGGGCCCGGCCTGCCGACCATACTTGCGCATCCATGACTCCACGGGGCGCCTCGAACGAATCATCTCGCTCGACCGCGAGCGCCGACCGATCACGTCCGCCGAGCAGGCGGCGGTGATGAGCCTGTATGGTGAATCACTGACCCGGGACATGACCCAGGCAGGCCCGGAAGCCGCGGGGATGGTGAAGAGAATGCTGGCGAACGTGTCTGTTGCCGAACACTATCCCATGTTCGCCGCGATCCGCCCTGGTCCAGGAGGCTCCATACTCGTGCAGCGGTCCGCGAGCGTGTCGGAGATGCAGGGTGCGCCGTCCGGGTTGACGCTCGAGGCGCTCAGCTACGGGTCACCCAGGTGGGATGTGTTTACGGGATCAGGGCTACAGCTCGGCGCTGTCACGTTCCCCGAGCGGTTCCGCCCGGTGAGCGTGACGGGGGACGCGATAGTGGGGATCGTCGCGGACTCCCTGGGCGTGCAGAGTATCGTGCGACTGCGGGCGGAGCCGCCGGGTCAACGATAGTTACGGGCTCAGTGGCGACGGACTGGGGGAGACCTCGTGTTCGTGTTTCAGGAAGTCGACCGGCTCCAGGCCGGAGGCGTGACGGTCCTCATGCGGCGCCACTGGACGCGAGGGTCGTGAACGAGGTCAGCCCCAGCATGTTCAGGAGCGCGACCTCGTGCGCCTCCATGGATGCATTCAGCTCCCGCACTCCGAAGTCGACTCCCATGACAGTGCGAATCGGTCGGCTACCGGCGCTCATCTCCGTCAGCGCGATGATCCTGTTCACTACCAGTGCCGGGTCGGTGGGCGTGTCCGGATCCCTGAACAGTCCATCGAACGCGCTCCCCATGTTGTGGAACGTCTGATGTGCCACCGCCGGATAGCACTCGGTCCGACCGTCGACCTCGTCGGGCCGCGGGCTGCTGGTCAAGAGTGCGGTGGTAGCGGGCCCCGGTTCGACCACGACGACGTCCACGCCAGAGGAAGCGAGCTCCCCGCGCAACGCGATCGAGTAGCCCTCCAGTGCGAACTTGCTGGCATGATAGACGCCGAAGAACGGCACGCTCACCCGGCCGACCGTCGAGCTGAGATTCACAATCAGCCCGCTACAGCGTTGCGGTCGCCGGCCGCCCGCTCCGCTTCGAGCCCACGGCACCAGCCCTTGCCGACTTCGAACACCGATTGCAGGATCCGGGTTGAACGCCACGATTCGTCGCAGGCTCATCTCTGGCTCTCCCGTCCGATGCCCGCTCTCACTCGCAGCCTGTTCGGCGTCGTACTTCTCCTGACCCTCGGCGCCTGCCGCCCCGCCGAGGACCGTGCGGAGCCCATCCAGACGGTGACGCCCTCCGGCGCCGGTCGCCGCAGTCAGCCCGCCCGGGTGGTGCAGCGCATGGGTTCCACCGAGATGACCATCGCCTATGGTCGTCCCTCGGCGCGAGGACGGGAGCTGTTCGGGGGAATAGTGCCCTGGGACTCCCTCTGGAATCCCGGCGCGGACGAGGCCACGCGCATCGAGGTGAATGAGGCCATCTCCGTCGCCGGACAGCCGCTTCCAGCAGGCCGGTACAGCATCTGGGCGGTGCCCGGTCAGGAGGAGTGGACGCTCGCCTTCAACCGTGCCTGGGACGTGGACCACCTCACCTATCGCGAGGCCAACGACGCGCTGCGCCTGCGCGTGCGATCCGAGCGCGCCAGCTACATGGAGTCGCTCTCCTTCTCCTTCCCGTACGCCGAGGCGGACTCGGCATTGCTGGCTCTGCGCTGGGGTGAGACCATGCTGGCACTGCCGATCCGCCGGCCGTAGGCAGCCGTGTGGCAATGGCGGGATTCCCACGTGGGCCGGGACGACCTGGTGGACGGGCAGGTCAGCGACGCGGTTCAGGTGGTGCTACCCGCACAGGATCGCTGACGGCGAGGGCGGGGTGCGACACGGCGGTATGCTTCACCCGAACTCTGCCGAGAGTCTGCGGATGATGACCTGGACGTTCCGGTCAAGCTCGGGAGAGGATTCTGACGAATGTGGCCACATGTAGCTGCATTGCATGCATGATCTCCGCTGGCATCCGGGACCTCAAGAACAACCTCAGCCGATACCTTCGACGTCTGCGGCCCGGTGAGGCTATCGCGGTCACCGACCGTGGTCGTTTGGTTGCGGAGCTGAGGGCCGTCGACAGCGCGTCCGGGCACCCGCCGCGGAACGGGGGCGGTCGGTATGCTGATCTCGTCGCCACCGGCGTCATCCGTCCGTCGGTGGAAGACGGTGACCCTCTGGCCGACTGGCCCGCGGCGGATACGGTTGCGCTCCCCCCGGGCACCGTGGCGACTCTGATAGATGAGGATCGCGGTGCCTGATTCCGCCAGCGCGGAACGTACCGAGCCGCGCTCGGCCTCCATTCGCTACATCGAGACGAGCGCGCTCCTCTCTGCGCTGTTGGAGCAGGAACCCACCGCAACGCGCGAACTCCGCACCGCCGGACGACGGGTGACGTCCGCCCTCACCGTGGCTGAATCTTACAGGGCCGTGGTACGTGCGCGGACGTCCGGTCGGCTGGACGCCGAGCAGGAGCGGGCGGTGGTGCTGGCGCTCCGAACCTTCTTCGCCCGCTGCGACCTGATCGCGGTCACTGACGAGGTACTGATCCGTGCCGGCCGCGCGTTTCCCGAAGAACCGATCCGCATGCTCGACGCGATACATCTCGCGAGCGCGGAGATACTGGGTGAGCCGCCACCGCTGGTCACGATCATCACCAGGGATGCGAGGGTGCGGGAGAACGCGGGGGCGCTGGGGTATGGGACGGCGTAGGTGGTGAGGAGGGGTTCTTCGCGATTGCGAAACAGCTTCAGGTTCCGTACCTGGACCAGTCGCGCTCGGCTGACATCTTCTCGTATGCCTTCGCGAACTCCGGGTCTTTCAACTGGCGCTCCAGGTTGAGTCTGATCTCTTCCTGGAGCTCGCCCTGCTCCTTTCGCAGGCGCTGCAGCACAAGATCGCCGGCGAAGATATCTTCGTTCGCGGCATGATTCCCGTCCATCGGCAATGGTGCAGTGAACTGCTCCGAGTTGGAATCCCGGGGCGGTTCACGGCTTCGGTTTACACACGGGCGCATGAGCCCCAGAATAGCTCCATGCGCATCGCTCTCGTATCCTGCGTGAAGCAGAAACTGCCCTATCCTGCCCCGGCCCGCGATCTGTACACGTCCCCGCTATTCCACGGCCTTCGTAACCACGCCGAGGCCAACTCGGATAGCTGGTTCATCCTGTCGGCCAAGCACAGTCTAATCCATCCGGACACAATCGTCGCTCCTTACGAGCGCACCCTGAACCGGATGTCTGCAGCCTCTCGATCAGCGTGGGCCACCGAGGTACTCGAGCAATTGGGTAAGCTCGTGCCGGCGCCGACCAGTATTCTCATGCTGGCAGGCCTCAGATACCGTGAGCGGCTCCTGCCCACCCTGCTCGCCCTTGGGATACACGTTGATATCCCGCTCGCTCGGCTTGCGTTCGGACAGCAACTCCAGTGGCTCAAGCGTGAGAATGCCCTCGTCTGACAAGCAGGCACACGCCCGCTTCTACGGCTTGCTGAATCGCTTGAGCGCTCTCCCTGGTCAGGGACTCCGTCTCGCCGATTACAGCCGCAGCGGCTTGGCGGAGCGTGGTGTGTACTTCTTCTTCGAGCCTGGCGAGCATCGCCACGGCGACTCGTGCGAACAGAGAGTCGTGCGCGTGGGAACCCACGCCCTCGGCTCAGGATCCAAGTCAAGGCTCTGGGGCCGGCTTCGCGCCCACCGTGGAGCCATCAGTGGATCGGGCAATCATCGTAGCTCTGTTTTTCGCCTTAACGTGGGTGAGGCCATCCTGGTACGTGACAAACGCGAGCTACCCACGTGGGGAGTGAAGTCCGGCGCAACGAAGGAGGTGCGCCTGAAGGAGGCGCCGCACGAGCTGGCGGTCTCCCGATACATCGGTACGATGCGGTCGCCGAGACAGAAAAGTTGTTCCGCTAACTATCCGGCCGTGGGCACCGCACCACTCGCTGTTCCCGATCGCACAGCATGCAGCGCTCCGGGTGCAACTCCTTGCGCCCGACGGGCCGTCGCACCATATCACGCGACTCGGCCCAGTCGAATCGCCACTGAGGCCCATGCTGTCCCGCGACACCGCGAATGCAGCTGTCGTGGGAGTTACCAGCCTCGAACGGATACCATGCCTCCTGAACCCACAGCCAGATGACCTACGAGCATGGCTGAAGACTGGTCGCCGGAGGAGGTAGCCGCCACCGTCGCGGATTACCTCGCGATGCTGGCGCACGAGCTACGGGGTGAGCCGTACAACAAGGCAGAGCACAACCGCCAGCTCCAGCCTCTTCTACGAGGCAGGTCCGCACAAGCTGTCGAGTTCAAGCACGCCAATATCAGCGCCGTCCTCCGCGAACTCGGAATCCCCTTCATCGATGGGTACAAGCCCAGGGCCAACTATCAGGGGCTGCTCGTCGAGGAGGTGGTGACGCAGTTCGATTCTGACCGGAGCCTGGTGAGCCTGGTCGAATTCGCCGTCGCGAAACCGGTAGAGAATGCACCGCTGGTGCGCTCTCTCGACGACATCATTGTGCAGGCTCCGGTGCGCGAGGTACGACGGGCGTACGAGCGTCGTGAACTACCGCTTCCTCCGCGCCGGGACATCGATTATCTGGAACGTGAAGCGCGCAACTCATCGCTTGGATTGGCGGGTGAGGCATTCGTCCTCACCGTCGAGCATCGCCGTCTCTGGGAGGCGGGCAAACGCCAACTGGCCGAGCGGATCGAGCATGTTTCGAAGACACGGGGCGACGGCCTCGGCTACGACATCCTGTCCTTCGACACCGACGGACGCGAGCGACTGATCGAGGTCAAGACGACGGGTTTTGGCGCGATGACGCCGTTCTACGCAAGCAAGCGCGAGGTAGCGATATCCGCGGAGCGCGCCCCGAGCTTCAGCCTCTACCGGGTCTTCAGATTCCGCAATCAGCCGCGGATCTTCACGCTGCCCGGATCCCTGCGTGAATCCTGCATCCTCGATCCCGTGCAGTTCCGCGCATCGCTGCCGTAGCCTGGCGGCGAACCACTCGAGGCGTGATCACCTGCTGCCCTGCCCGTCGCTGGCGGCGAACCACTCGAGGCGTGATCACCTGCTCTCCCTGCCACTTCCACCCGCGGCGCGAACCTCGTCGTGCACCGGCCGCCCTTTCCCCCAATCGCCTAGCCGAGCGTACCACCCCCTAAACTCCGCCAGCCCCCCGCCCCTCGTCGTGCACCATCCGCAGCAGCATACTCCTCGGCGCACACCGATCTCCCGTCACGCACCAGTACCGCCCACCCAGCGCGTCAGCGATGAACGCCCGCTGTGCCGCCACCCGCTGCCCGTTCAAGACACTCTTGCGGACGATGAAGCGGACCGCACCCGTCGCGTCGAAGATGACCGTCGAACCGCCAAGGAAGCAGAATCCCGGTTGCCCGTCCCGCGGCGCCACGGTCCTGCACTGGGTCACCTCGGCGACGAGGTCGAAGGTGAACTGGCGGTCCGGGCCGACGCGGCGCGCCGTGCGTACCGACTGCACCACCGGCAGGTCCACCATGTCGCCGTCCAGGGCCGGGTCGTCGGGATCTGCGAGGCCGAACATGGCGCGGTTCTGAGGGGAGGCAACCAACTGGCCGAAGACCGCGGCCTGCCGTCGCAGTTCGGTCTCGCTCATCGGGTTGCCCGGTTCGCCGTGGAACTGCAGCCTGGCAAAGCTCAGCTCATCGATGCTCCCCAGGTCCAGTTCCGGCTCGCGCCAGACGAGCGCGTCCTCGGCCAGCGAGCGCACGTTGGGCATCGTGATCCCGCGCCGTCGGAAGGCGTCCACCCAGGCCTCGCGGTAGCCCCATGGATCGCTCGGGATGAGGTCGCGGTCGGCCGTGACGGCGGCCCGCAGGAACTCGCCGAAGGTGATGTCCACCGGCGGGCAGTAGTCCAGCGCCCTGATGCACATCACCTGGAACTGCGACGCGAGCTGGCTGGCCTCCTCGGCCAGCACTATCTGGAAATCGAGCGACGGCTCGCCGGGCGGGAGGAGTCCGGTGCCGTTGGTGGCCAGCCGTACGTAGCGCTCCACCTTCCGCGAGAACACTGTCACGAACGCCTCGAACACTGCCGACGAGAGCACCGATCCCAGTAGGTGACACTCCAGCGACGGGTCGTAGGTGCGCCGCGGTGGCGAGTCCGGATCGGCGGTGTCGACGACCGTGCGGAGCGGCGCGTCGCGGGCGATCGCGTGGCCGAACTCGGTCGCTATACCCGTCAGCAGCGACGCGGCGCGGATGTTACCGCGCGAACGGCGCACCGCCAGTCGCACTACCTCCTGGTAGGTGAACCGCTGGAAGATCGCCATCAGGTCGGCGAACGCTTCGTGGAACGCCAGCACGTCGGGATTGCTCGGCGCGTCGAAATGGGCGCGGAGTCCGTCCACCAGAGCGTGGGACACCTCGTGCACGATGATGTCGTGCGAGAGGGCGGTGAAGACGTAGGCGCCCACCTGGCTCTTCACGTAGTCGTCGTCGCGGGTCCTGAAGTAGCCGAAGCGGATCTCGCCGCGTTCGCGATCGTAGTACGCGTTCTCGGTGATGCCGCCATGCGGGTGCAGACGCAACCGATCGTATCGCGGCCCGTCTCCGTCACCGGACGGCGGTGGATCGAACCCCCACGTGGGGTGTCGGCCGAGGGCGTGCCGGAAGGTGGCGTAGACTGAACTGCAGACGGCGTAGACCATCTGCTGGTGGAACATCGGATCGGACGGCGACGGGTCGCGGCCGGCCGACATGAGCGAGAAGGGATGGTCGGGGTCGAAGGCGCGGTAGGCCACGCCGGTGTCATAGTCGCGCGGGTCGACCTCGAACAGGCATCCCCGCGGACCCGGCTCCAGTGGCTCGTATGGCACGTCGAGCTGGGTCACCGCGCCATCCAGGCGCGAGGTGGCGGCGTCCTGGGTGAAGATGCGCAGCGGGCGGTACACCGGCTCCTCCCGCTTGCGTTCATGGATGCAGATCCGGGCCGGACGCGTCACGCCCTCGCCTACTCTGTAGAGCAGGTCGTCCGGCGGATGTCGGTCCTCAGCCACTCGGTCGTCACCAGCATCGCCGCAGCCGACGGCAGCGATAGTCGGATCGCTGACGGGTGACGGTTGCGGCGGCCGACCGATGACCCTGTAGGATGCCGTGAACGGCGACGTCTGTTCGGTTGTCATGACGGTCACTGCGACCAGGCCGCGGGAGGATGTGACGATCCGAACGGCACTTTGGCTGGTATGGCCACACCGGGACCGGACTGGCCCACCACGGCCGCTCCCAGAATGGACATGGCTCGCGCAGGCGGCGCGCAGTCCAGGATCGGGTGCTGGGATGGCTCCGTGCCGAATGCGGCCTTCACCTGTTCGAAGAAGGCGACGTTGGACCAGCGCTCGGCGACGGCCCGCGCCAGCAGGGGCGCGGCACGGCAGGTGAACGCGCCCTGCCCATTGGTCTCCCAGGCAACCTCGATGTCGCGACAGGCCGAGAAGACCACTTCGGGCATCGCGTTCCGCCGTCGCAGGTCCAGCTTGCGCGACCCCACCGTTAGCTGCTCGCGGAAGCTGCGGTGGCGCGCGATGGCTTCCGGGGGGAGTACCAGGTAGCGGGCGCGCCGGGACTGTCCGGCCGGCTCGGGTGGCTCGCCGAGGGCGACGCGGGAAATCGTCCCCGAATGGCAGCAGTCCATGAAGCAGGTGATCGAGACGCCCGGCCGGGCACGATCCAGGATGGCACCGATGTCGTCGTCGATGAAGAGGTGACCGTCGACATAGTCGACCGGGCAGAGCGCCTCGTCCTTGCGGCCGTTGTTGCCACCGGTCTCGTCGCCGTTCACGTCGGGCACCTCGGTGCCATGTCCGGCGTACTGGAAGATCACCGTATCACCCGGTCTCGCCTCGTCGATCAGCCTGCCAAGCCCGGTCTCGATGGCCTGTCGGGTCGCCTGGCCGTCTGTGAGGGTGGTGACCGTGAAGCCGATTCCCTGGAGGACCTCCTGCCATTGGCTGGCGTCGCGCACGCAGCCACTCAGCCGGTCCCGTCCGGGATAGGCGTCGATCCCCACACATAGCGCCAGCTTGCGCCCGCTCCGGCCCGTGTCGCCGTTACCGGTAGCTGCGGCAGGTGCACTTCCGCCTGCGCTCCCGCTCGGACTCCCGCTCGCACTCCCGCTCGCACTCCCGCTCGCGTCCCCAGCCGCCCCCGTCGTCGTCCCGGCGGAAGCCGGGACCCATGGGGCCGTGGCACTATCCCATGGATTCCGGCGTTCGCCGGAATGACGAAGGGTGCCAATGTCACCGTCCGCCCCACCGTCCGCCCCACCGCCGGCCCCACCGCTCACCCCGGTCGTCGTCCCCCCCGTCGTCCCGGCGGAAGCCGGGGCCAGCGTTAGCGCCTCGATCAGGAGTCCGACCTCCTCGTCCTGGTCGAGGCGCGGTCCCACCCTGATATCGCGCGCGGCCACGGCCGGGAAGGGTGTCACGTCGTCGCTGTCGGCCAGGCTGAGAACACGCCGCAGGACGCTCTCCATCGTCGCCCGATCGTCGTCGAACGCACCGTGAGCGGTCGCCATGCTCGCACTACGTCCCGTGCTCGAGTTCGACATCGACCAGACGACGCGGTGGTTGCCGCCGCCGCCGTTCAGGGCGAGAAGCGAGACGAGTTCCGGATCGCCGCGCAGGCTGCGCTCCAGCCCCAGGATGGGCGTGCCCGGACGGTCCTCCAGCGCCTGATGCACCAGATAGAGCAGCGACCGCCCGTAGTCCTGCAGCAGCGGCAACTGGCAGACGTCCGCTTCCTCGTAGTCGTCCAGCATGGTGAAGATCGTGCATGCTTCGACGCCGCCGGCCGCGGCGAGCAGCGGCGCCATTCGTGCCCTGAATTCGTCGACCCGCACGGCTGGGGCCAACAACTGCAGCGTCTGGAACCGCAGGCCGAGCTGGACGGCGAGCGGTAGCATGTGGGCGTGGAAGATGGAGCCGGCGCTGTGGCCGATGGCGTGAAGCTCCAGATCCGGATTCTCTTCCGTGAACAGCCGCAGCCGGTCCATCACCTGGCGCGCGCCGCCGCCGTCACCGGAGGCGGCGGCTGCCGAGTGCTTCATGGCATCCCAGATGCGCGACGCCCGTGCGCCACGGGCGGAATGCTCCACCAGTCGGTTCCACAGGCGCTCCGGGAACAGCCCTCGCGTGGCGCGGGTGGTCGTGACTGCGGGGGCCTGGCGCCACAGTTGGCCGGCGACGATGTCGGCTACGGTGTCGGCAAGTCCCGTCTCCCAGACGAAGAAGATGGGATAGACGCCGGCGCGCTTCCACCACGCCGTCTGCTTGTGGGCGACGGCCAGTCCGCTCCGTTCGGGCACGAGCCCACCATGGGCGAAGATGACCAGCCGCGGAGTGACGCCGGCAGCTCGCGCGCGTGCGACATACGTCGGCAGGTGAAGCTGGAAGATCGCGTCGATGTCCTCCGGGCGGGTGCGGAACATGCCATCGTCCGACAGCCGACCGCGGTGCAGGTTGACGACATGCGGTCGCAACGACTCGAGGTCCGACATGGATGAGAGCTGGCCGTCCGCGTTGCCGTCGTAGTTCTCTCCAGCCATCACGGGCCGCACGCCGGCGAGCACCTCCCGCTCGGCCGCCGAGCCGTCTTCCTCCGCCGGTTCGGAATCCCGCTCGTCAACCGTCGACGGAGCGGAGCGCGCCAGCGTCATCGCGATCCGGTTCAACTGCGTCTGATCGTCGTCGAACGGCAGCGCCGCCCTCGCTCCACGGCCGGTCTCGCTCGCCGCCAGGCTCGCGTGCAGTACCGTTATGTCGGCGATGAGTGCTGCCCGGTTCAACTGGGTGCCGGGACAACTCTTCAGCCTCGTCATCGAGTTATGGAAGCGGAGCGCGTCGGGCGCGAGGCCGAAGCGGCGCTGTACCCGGGCAATGACTTCCAGCACTGCCGCCCGCTGTGGATCCACGAATGGATCCCGGCCGATATCGAAGTCGCCGATCATCTCGATCATGAACGGCCCCACCGCCGACGTGCCGTTGTACCCCCTGGCGCTGGCCGGTGCGACGTTCCAGTTCCGACCTGTCCATATCGTGCCGTCGGGCGCTATGCTCACATGCTGCGCGATGTCACTCCAGTGGTTGACTCCGGTGTGATAGCGCCACATGGCGACGATGGACGCGTGGCCATCGTACTGCGAGTGGTCGGGCCGCCAGGTGTGGTGGAGGTGGACCGACTCGATGCGCCGCGTGAAGCTGAACGCGTTCAGGAGACCATCGAACCGATCGAGCGTCAGCTGGTGAAAGGGCTGGGGCATGGGAGCACCTGGGATATGAAGACCGCCTGCTGCGCGCTCATTCCCGATGCTCACGCCTGGCCGTGCCTCTCACGTTCCAGCACCGCGATCCAGCGTCGTGCGAGCTGAGAGCGAACTACACGCTGTGGGTCCACCGTCGCGGCGCGCAATACGGCACATGTCCACAATCTGTCAACGCCCGCAGTTCAACGGGCCGACATGCACGCGGCCGCTTCAACTCTACGCTCCCGGGCCGATCAACTCCCCCAACTCCCGGGAATTGAGCTCCTCCACTACCCCCAGCACATCCCCCGTCCGATAGAAATCGACAGCCAGAACATTCACCCGTAGCCCACGCTCTCGCTCGCAGCGCCTGACTCGCTCGTGCAGCCGAGCCCGCGTGTTCAATACTGTCGCGTTCGACGGCAGTGCGGCCGGAGTGGTCGTGATCCAGTGGTTCACCTGGAAGAGCGAGCCCGTCGTACCTCCGCGATTGGGCTCGCAGGAGAGCGTATCGCTCGTGGTCGTGAACGCATAAGGCGTCTCCTGCATCACCTCGAACGCGGGCAGTAGCCAGGACACGTCGTCCCGGCCGGACTCGAGAAGAACCACCACCCGTTCGTCGCGCGCGATCAGTTCGCGTAGCGTGGGCCAGGGGGCACCCCGATCCACTCCGTCGGGCTCGTGGTAGACGAAATCGACGAGTCCACTGACCTCGATCGCGCGCGCCAGTTCGTTGGGTGCCACGTAGTCCTCGACCACGACCAGGAGCACCTCTTCCGGGTTCCGTACCATGAATTCGCGGATCTCCCTGAGCGTCGGGTCGAGCGGCGAAGCGCCCAGCTCGCAGAAGCCGTGGCACAGGTACAGACCGCGCCTGCCCTCGGCCGATCCCACGAGTCTATCGCGGATGCGCATCGCCGCCGCCGTGCCGTCGGGCCCGAGCACACGCTCGGCTTGGGCGACGGTATTGGGGTCGTCCAGATCGGTGCGTACGCGATCGCCGGCGGGGGTGCCGTAATGCACGTCGATGAGGAGCGCGCGGATGCCGTCCCTCAGTTGTGTGCCGATGCCGTGCTCCTGCTGTGGGAAGAGCCAGTCGGGGCGGTCGGCGGAAGCCATGGAATTGTGCGTGGCGGCCAGCACTACCTCGTGCAGTCGGCGGTCGCAGAGTGTGGCGGCGCCGTTACAGACCGCGATCGATGTGGGTCCGCGTGCGGCGATGACCGGGCGCGCGGTGAGCGCTATCGCGCTGGCGAAGAGGACCGTCAGTGCCGACACCAGTACGACGCCCACGGCCCACCCCTCACCGTTGGCGGCCACAGCGCGGCCGACACGCACGTCCGCCGGCGCGGCGTGCAGCACCACGGCGAACAGCTCGCGCAGTCCGACGAACCCCAGTCCGATACCGGTGAGGACCATCAACAGGTTCAGCACTGACCCAGGTGCGGCGGCGGCGATGACACCGGCGGCCGTGATGCCGAGTGCACGGGCGACGCGTACCGACCGGCGACGTGGGGTGGTGAGGGTGAGTCGTAGTGCACGTCGTCCGACCTCCACCACGTCCAGCCGCTCCAGGAGCGAGCTGCCGGCCGCGGCGAGCACCACGCCGGTGGCGCCGAAGGCGACTTCCCACCCACGCAGTCCCGCCAGCGCCACCGACCACAGGCCAGCGAGTGCGTTTCCGGCGGCAGGGTCGGGGGCAAGCCGCGTGATGGCGCCGGCTCCCAGCGGCACCAACAGCCAGAGGGCCAGGCCGGTGACGATCAACGCGCTGCCGGCTCCAACGAGCGCGGTGCGCAGGCCATGTAACAGCCAGCCACCGGCGACGAGGCAGACCACTCCGAGCAGGAGAGCCAGCAGGCCGGCGCGTGGCAGGGCGTCGTGCAACTGGATGGCCAGTCGAGCGATCCGGACTGCCGGGTGGTCGGCGAGGCCGGCGGTGTCCTGCATCTCGACCGCGTCGGGAAGGGCTCGCGCGAGTTCCGGTGTGGAAGCGAGCGCACTACGGAGCAGGGTGTCGAGGTCGTCCGCCGAGAATACCACCGACTGGCCAACGCCGGAGAAGAGCGCGCTGTGAGCCCGGCGCATCGTGCCTCGGGCAACACCGCGAAAGGCATCGGAGGTGACCACACCCCGCGCCGCCGTCAGTATGAGCGGACGATACGCGGTGAGGTCGCGATTCTGGTCGAGCACCGCACCGGTGAGGCGGTCGGCCACATACGCCGCCACCCGATCGTCGCTCAGGCTGGCCGCCGCGCGGTCGGCGAACGTATCGGGGCGGAGCAGTCGCCCGCCATCGGTGAGCAGAGCGCCCATGAAAAGCGCGAGTGCGCCGAGCACAAGGCAGAGTGCGGCGGCCACAGGCGGGCGCCAACTGGGTGGTGGACGGTTCCGGGTGCTACGCATGGCTGTGGCTACCGCAAGAGCCTGACCGGCTGCTGCGCTCGGTTGTGCAGGCCTCGTCGTCCACGGTGCGACCGGATGTCCCGATCCGTTGCCGTCGCAACCATGGCGAAGGGCTTGACCGCCTGATGGCTGGCGGAGGGCAACCATCGCATCCCGCCGTGGTCGCTATATCCTTAGATGCAGTCATACAGGAGGTGCATCATGTCGGAAGAGGCAATCGAGTTGGATGTGGGCCGTGGCCGCAGCCCCGGCGGATCGGGACGACTGTTTCCGGACGCGACGCTGCCCGTGCTGGACGGTGACCAGCTATCACTCCAGCGCTACCGCGGACGAGCGCCGCTGGTCCTGCTGATGCTCGGTGCGGCGGAGATCACCGGGCCCGCCGCCGCACTGCTGGACCTGCTCGATGGGGCGCGCGACGCGATCTCCGCGGAAGGTGGCGTGGTGCTCGCGATCGCCGCCATCGACCCGGAGACGGCGGCGCACGGATGGCGATGGCCGTTTCCGTTGCTCCTGGACCACGAGGCGGCGCTCCATCGTCGTGTCGGTGCGGTGGATGCGGGCGGCGCACCCGCAACGACGCTCTTCATCACCGACCGCTTCCGCGAGATTTACGCCGACCTGCGCCCGGACGAGGCGGGTTGGCCGACGACTGGCGGCGACGTGCTGGAGTGGCTGACGTTCGTGGAGATTCAGTGTCCGGAGTGCAATCCGCCCGAGTTCTAGGCGCTCAACAGCCCGGCCTCACGGGCGTGTCATCAACCGTTCGCCAGCTCACATGTCTGGAGGTCGTCATGCACAACGCAGGGAAGAGCGTCGCAGGCGGGGTAACGGGCAGGCGTGCTTCCGTGGAATCGTGGTGACGACTCCACCGACGAACGTCATCCGGAGTGCGCAATCGCTCGCGCGCGGAGATGCGATGACCGTATCCGCTGACAGGCCGGCCGTTGCCGGAGCCGGTGGCCTATCCTGCGCGGAGATGCGATGACGAGCGCTGCCCATGTACCGCCCGCCACGGAGACACCTCCGGAGCCCGACAGCGCCGAGAAGCTACGCCTGGCCGAGGACGCCCGTGGCGAGCGTCCGTGGAAGCGGTGGGGGCCATACCTCAGCGAGCGGCAGTGGGGCACCGTGCGCGAGGATTACAGCCCGCACGGTACCGCGTGGGAATATCTGCCGCACGATGCCGCGCGCAGCCGTGCCTATCGTTGGGGCGAGGATGGCATCGCCGGGTTGAGCGATGACCGTCAACTGCTCTGCCTGTCGGTCGCGCTCTGGAACGGACACGATCCGATCCTGAAGGAGCGCCTGTTCGGCCTGACGAACAACGAGGGCAACCACGGCGAGGATGTGAAGGAGCTCTACTACTACCTGGATGCCACGCCGACCAACTCGTACCTGAAGATGCTCTACAGGTACCCGCAGCGCGCCTTTCCGTACCAGCAGCTGGTGGAGGAGAACCGGCGTCGCGGAATGGATCAGCCCGAGTTCGAGCTGGTCGACACCGGAATCTTCGAGGAGAGTCGCTACTTCGATGTGGTAGTCGAGTACGCCAAGGCCGCGCCGAACGATATCCTGATGCGTATCACCGTGCACAACCGGGGGCCCGAGCCAGCACCGATCGATGTCCTGCCGCAACTCTGGTTCCGGAATACCTGGTCATGGACCCATGACGCTGCGAAGCCGGAGATGCACGCTCAGGACTCGCGTGCCATCAGCGCCCGGCATCAGGATCTCGGAGAGTACGTTCTGCATTGCGAGCAGGGCGCGACGCTGTTGTTCTGTGACAACGACACGAACGCCGCCCGCCTGTTTGGCACCGGCGCTCCTGGCCACTTCAAGGACGCCTTTCACGACCATGTCGTCTCCGGTCGCCCGGACGCGGTGAACCCGCAACAGGTCGGGACGAAGGCGGCTGCACACCACCGGATCACCGTCCCCGCGGGAGGCGCGAAGCAGCTTCGCCTGCGCCTGACCGACACTCCGTCACCAACCGGCCCATTCTCCGACTTCGACGCGACCTTCGCGCTCCGGGCGCACGAAGCCGACGATTTCTACGACGTGCTCCAGGCCGCTATCCCGGACGCCGAGCGGCGCAAGGTGCAGCGTCAGGCGTTCGCCGGGCTGCTCTGGAGCAAGCAGTTCTATTACTACGATGTCCCTCAGTGGTTGCGTGGTGATCCCGCGCAGCCGCCGCCGCCACCGGAGCGGTTGAAGGGCCGGAACCGCGACTGGCAGCACCTGAACAATGCCGACGTGATCTCGATGCCGGACAAGTGGGAATATCCGTGGTACGCGGCGTGGGACCTCGCCTTTCACTGTGTCCCGCTGGCCCTCATGGATGCCGAGTTTGCCAAGGAGCAACTGGTGCTCCTGGCGCGTGAGTGGTACATGCACCCCAACGGCCAGTTGCCGGCGTACGAGTGGGCCCTGGGCGACGTGAATCCACCGGTACACGCGTGGGCGGCGTGGCGTGTCTTCGAGATCGATCGGGCGCGGCACGGTGGCGATGGCGACATCGCGTTCCTCGAGCGCATCCTCCACAAGTTGATGCTCAACTTCACCTGGTGGGTGAACCGCAAGGACGTCGACGGCAACAACATCTTCCAGGGTGGCTTCCTGGGGCTGGATAACGTCGGCGTGTTCGACCGCGGAGCGCCCCTCCCTACAGGCGGCCACATCAATCAGTCCGACGGTACGAGCTGGATGGCGATGTACAGCCTGAACCTCATGCGCATCGCCCTCGAGCTGGCCCGGCACAATCCGGTGTACCAGGACATCGCCACGAAGTTCTTCGAGCATTTCCTGGAGATTGCCGCGGCAATGAGCAGCATGGCTGCAGACGGGGCGGGCCTGTGGGACGAGCAGGACGAGTTCTTCTACGATGAGCTGGAAATGCCGGATGGCACACGCTTTCCGCTGCGGTTGCGCTCGATGGTGGGACTCATCCCGTTGTTCGCCGTGGAGACACTCCCGCCGGAGCTCCTGGACGGGGTGCCGGAGTTCCGCCAGCGGCTGGAGTGGTTCCTCAACTACAGACCTGACCTGGCCAGCCATGTGTCGCGCTGGTTCGAGCCGGGGTACGGCGAGCGACGGCTGCTCTCGCTCCTGCGCGGCCATCGCATGAAATGCCTGATCCGCCGCATGCTCGATGAGACGGAGTTCCTCTCACCGTATGGAGTGCGCTCACTCTCCCGGTACCATCGCGACGCTCCATACCTCTTCTCCGACGGCGATCGGGACTTCAGCGTGAGCTACCAGCCCGCCGAATCAGTCTCCGGACTGTTCGGTGGCAACTCCAACTGGCGGGGGCCGATCTGGTTCCCGGTGAACTTCCTGATCATCGAATCGCTCCAGAAGTTCCACTACTACTATGGAGACGATTTCCGCGTCGAATGTCCGACGGGCTCCGGCTGCTTCATGACGCTCGACGAGGTGGCTGACGAGCTCACTCACCGACTCACGAGCATCTTCCTTCCCGGCGCCGACGGACGGCGACCGGGCGCTGGCCGACACGGCCCGCACGCCGATGATCCGCATTTCCGTGATCAGGTTCTCTTCCACGAGTACTTCGACGGCGACGACGGCCATGGACTCGGCGCTTCCCACCAGACCGGTTGGACCGCCCTCGTGGCCAAGCTGCTCCAGCCCCGCCGGGCGCCGCACTGACGCGCCCCATGCAATCACGAGTGGAGCGGGAGTGGCTCGAGGCCGACGGCCAGGGTGGGTTCGCCTCGGGAACCGCGACCGGCGTCCGGACGCGCCGCTATCACGCCCTGTTGCTGGTGGCTACCACGCCGCCGACCGGGCGCATGGTGCTGGTCAATGGCTTCGATGCCTGGATCGCGACGCCAACGGGCACGTTCGCGCTCTCGTCGCAGCGGTACGTGCCGGGCGTCTTCCATCCCGACGGCTCCCGTCGAATCGCGAGCTTCGCATACGACCCGTGGCCACGGTGGACCTTCCAGCTCGAGGATGGCATCGTGGTCGAGCAGGAGATCTTCGTCCCGCAGTATCCGGCCATCGTGGTCGTCACATGGCGCCTGGCCAGCCCGCGCTCCGGCGTCACGCTCGTCGCCCGGCCACTCCTCTCCGGCCGCGACTATCACGCGCTTCATCACGAGAACCCGCTCTTCAACTTCGACGCCGACGCGTCGGCCGAGCGAGTACGGTGGCAGCCTTATCCCGGCGTTCCGGGCGTCGTCTCGATATCGAACGCCAGCTATGCGCACGAGCCCGAGTGGTACCGCAACTTCCAGTATGAGGCAGAGCTGGCGCGCGGTCTGGATTTCACCGAGGATCTCGCCGCGCCGGGGGTCTTCAGTTGGGATATCTCGACTGGCGAGGCGGCCTGGATCCTCGCGGCGGCCGGCGATGCGGGCGATGCGGAAGATGCACTGCAGCCGGGTGAGTCGGCGGTCGGCGCGGTCAGGCGCTGGCGCGAAGAGGAACGGGTTCGACGTGTCGCTCCCACGGCCTCGTCGCGCCTGCTACGCTCGGCCAGCGCCTACACCGTTGGACGTGGCAGTGGCAAGACCATCCTCGCCGGCTATCCCTGGTTCACCGACTGGGGACGCGACACCTTCATCGCCATGCGCGGGCTCTGCCTGGCCACCGGACGACTGCGCGACGCAAGCGACATCCTGCTGCAGTGGGCGGGCGCCGTGTCCGAAGGCATGTTGCCGAACCGCTTTCCCGACGGCCACGGACAACCCGAGTACAACGCAGTCGATGCCTCGCTCTGGTTCATCATTGCCGTTCATGACTTCCTGGAAGCGGCGAAGGTGCGAGGGTGGATGGTCACGAGCACCGACCGGGAAACGCTGCACATGGCGGTCGACGCGATCCTCGATGGCTACATGCGCGGGACACGGTATGGCATCCGCTGCGATGCCGACGGCCTGCTCGCGGCGGGCGAGCCGGGCGCGCAACTCACATGGATGGATGCCAGGGTTGGCGACCGGGTGGTGACGCCGCGCATCGGCAAGCCGGTAGAGGTGCAGGCGCTCTGGCTCTGCGCGCTCGGGATCGGCAACCTCTTCTCGGAGCGGCGGATCGGCGTACTGCGCAATGGCTCACGTGCCTTTCTGGAGCGTTTCTGGAACGAGGAAGGCGGCTACCTTCACGACGTCATCGACGTCGATCACCAGCCCGGCGCGGTCGACGTATCCTTCCGCCCCAATCAACTGTTCGCGGTGGGCGGTCTCCCGTTCCCGCTGCTCACCGGTGCACGTGCCCGGCAGGTCGTCGACGCGGTCGAAGCCCGATTGCTGACGCCCATGGGACTGCGTACCCTGGCGCCGGACGATCCAGCGTACGTGCCGCACTACCAGGGCAGCCCGCGCGAGCGGGACGAGGCGTACCACCAGGGCACCGCGTGGCCGTGGCTCATGGGTACGTTCGTGGAGGCGTGGGTACGGGTGCGCGGCGGCACCGCGGCGGTCAGGCGCGAAGCACGGGCGCGTTTCCTGACGCCGTTGCTCCAGCACCTCGACGAGGCTGGCCTCGGACATATCTCCGAGATCGCGGATGGCGATCCGCCATACACACCGCGAGGGTGCCCCTTTCAGGCGTGGTCGGTTGGTGAAGCGCTTCGGCTGGATCTGGTGGTGCTGGCGGAGTAGCACCCGCGCTGTTCGCATCGGTTCATCTGTCAGCCAGCAAGAGTCGCAAGGAACTTGAACTCGCCGTCGTAGACGTGGAAGAGGTCGAACTCGCCAGCATGACTGAAGCCGTCCCAGACGACATAGCGGGTGGGGCCAATGCGAACCACGAGTAGCTGCGTGAGAGTGGTGCCAGCAGGCGGTTGACGCACGGCCTTGTGTGCGGCTAGAGCCAGCCCGCAGATGCTGTCAGTCGTGACCACCTGAACGCTTGCGGCCGGGATAGCCGGCAGCCGCAAGGAATCTCTCAACGTAGCTCCGCCGGAGTCTGCAGCGCTCACGATATCCTGAAGGTGAGCGACGAGTGACGCGGCTGTCGCTGGGGGGAACCAGCATGGTGCCGACCGAGGGCCAGGACCGCGACTGTCTGGCCACCCGCCGCCAGATATCGCGTTGAGCAACAGGAATGCGAGTAGTGCTTTCATGGCTACTCCGAGGAGCCGGTAGAGTGGGAGCCGCGTGGGAGCTGCGTGGGAGCCGCGTGGGAGCCGCGTGGGAGCTGCACGTCTGTCCAGCTACGATTCATGCAGGAGGACTGGCCTCAGGCCGAAACGGATGGCCGAGCGCACGACACGGCGATTGCCCAGGGGGCCTCGAGAGCATCGCGATCGCGCGGTGCGGGGTAGCCGGCCGTGGTCCGCCAACTGGTCAACTGTCCGAGCCATGAGGCCGCGACTACTCATTCAACTGTTCACCTGAAAGCTGATCATGAAGATCGTCTGGACGGTACTGGCCACCCTCGGCGCACTCGTGGTGATCGCGCTGATCTGGCTCTACTCGGGCGTGTACAACGTGGCGGCCAGCGTGCCTCACACCGCCGCAACGGAATGGGCCCTGAGCACGCTCATGGACCGCTCGGTCGCAGCACATGTCGGCGATGTACAGGTACCGGCGCTGGACGATAGTGCGCTGGTAATCGTTGGCGCCGGTGAGTACAGGGAGATGTGTGCCACCTGCCACGGCGCGCCGGGTGTCGAACGCTCGGCCACCGGCAAGGGCCTCAATCCCGAGCCGCCGGATCTGGCGAAGTCGGCGCCGGAATGGTCAGACGCCGAGATACACTGGATCATCAGTCACGGCATCAAGATGGCCGGCATGCCCGGCTTCGGAAAGACCCACGACGAGCACAAGCTCTGGGGGATGACGGCCTTCGTGCGGCAACTGCCGCACATGACGGCCGCGGACTACCAGATGCTGACGGCGGCGGCCGGTGGCGACGAAGGGGACGACGACCACGACCACCTGCCCTGAGCGCTGGCCGCAGCGCATGCCGCGCCGGCTGGCGACATGGCGCTAGCGAGACGTCATCAAGACATCGTCACATCAGCAGAGCACTATCAACGCACCATCAAAGGGTCATCATACGGCCACCAAGGCGTCACCCTGATTCTATCAAGGAATCAGCGCGTTCGCGCTGATTCCCGGCCCACCCGACGGTGCTTGGTTCGTCGGCATGTGTCGCTCAGATTGGCTTGGACGAATGGTACGGCTCGGTCGTCATGAGCTTTGTCTTCAACCACCGGAGTCAGAATCGTGGGCAATGTCGGTCTCGTCATCACACGCCGCCTTTCCATCGTTGCCCTCGCCCTCGTGGTTGCGATCACCCTTCCGGCATCCCTGACCGCCCAGCAGGGGCAGACTGGCAGGACGGAGTACCGATTCGGTGCCGGCTTCACCTACCAGGGTGCGGATCGCGGCTCGCTCGCCAACGACATCGGCGGCCATGGCGAGCTGGGCATCATGCGTCGGCAGTCCGCTCGCCTCGCCGTGGGAGGTGAGGCGGGATACCACGGCTTCACCGAGATGGCCTGTGCCGCCATCCAGACGTGCACCTGGGGAGCCGACTGGATCGCCCACGCTGGCGCGATGGCGACGCTCGGGGTTCGCCCCCGTGGAATCCGGGCATATGCGGTGGGAGGCATGGGCGCCTATTACGGCGGTCAGAGTTCGCACTCAGCCTCGTTCCGCCCGGGTGGAAGCGTCGGACTGGGCGTCGTCCTGTTGCGGAGCGCCACCGCCACGCTATCCATGGACGTGCGCTACCATCGCTTCACGAGCGACGTCAGGGGCACCAACTACATGCTGCCGGCGACTGTCTCGCTCAACTGGTAGGAGGGTAACCGAACGCTGCCGCCACCTCATCGGGCGACAGCTCACCAGCCGACCGCGGGCGCTCCGGAAGTGAGCCGAACAGTTGCTCGGTGCGTATCGTGGATGCTACGGCCTCGAGCGCGAGACGCATCTCCTCCGTTGCCTTGGCCGCTGCGTTCCGGTAGAGCCAGCGATACCAGGCCACCGAACCCGCCGCCACTGCACCGCCAGCGAGGAGCGCTGGTGCGGCCACCAGTGCGAGTCCCAGCGTGCCGGCGCTGGCAGCGACGGCTCCGCCCGCGACAATTGTACCAACGCCGCCGCCAACGACAGCTGCCAAACCGCTGATAGCCTGGGAAGCCCTCACGTTCCTGCGCACGCCCGGGCGCAGGTCGCAGAGCATGCTGAGCTCGGTGCGTGGTGATTCGCCCGGCAGGGCACGCAGCATCACCTGCACCTGGCTCGCCTCGAGTGCCTGACGCGTATTTGCCCAGAAACCAGCCTTGGTCCCGTCAGTTTCGGCAATGATCATCGCCTTGCCAGGCAGGTTGAAGACGAGAATCCCGCCATCCAGCGGGTGCGGACCCACTGTCTCATGTAGACGCAGTTCGTAGGGCTGCTGTTGCAGCACCGTCCCCACCGCTCTCAGCACGCGCCCCGCGTCGGCCTCGACCACTACCGATACCCCCAGGCTGCGTTCGTCCGTGCCGAGGAAGCGTGTAGCCGTCCGCTCACTCACGCCCATCTTCGGTACGCGCTCCAGCGCCTGCTCGGCATTCTGCGGTAGTTCGGCCAGCGCCATTGCCACATACTGCCTTGAGATCCCGGCCTCGGCCGCCGCGTCGACGACGTCACGCAGTCGGTGTCCGCTGGTCAGCGAGGCGTTTGATGTCGCAGTTGCAGGTGTGACCGTGCTGGTGACGAGGGGCAGCAGATCGCGCCGCTCCTCCAACCGGCGTAGCGCGTCCGCCTGTAGCTGTGCCGCCCGGCGCCAGATAGCCTCGGCCTCGGCCGGGTCCACCACCTGTGGCAGCCCTGGGGGCAGCGTGTCTTCCCCGGCTACCATGGCGATAGCTGCTCCAAGTGCATCGGACAGCGCCTCGCCGGTAGGCGGACGGTCCTCCGGCCGCTTGGCCAGGCAACGAGCGACCACCGTCGCCAACGCCGGCGGGATCTCGCTCGCCAACTCGGGTGCGACGTCCAGGATGGACTGCGGCTCGCGAGTGGCGTGGGCCACCAGGACGGCCGCCGCCGATTGCTCCTGGAAAGGGAGTTTGCCAGTGAGCAGTTGATAGGCGACGACGCCCAGCGAGTACAGGTCGCTGCGACCGTCCACCTCGGCGCCCAGGGCCTGCTCGGGGCTCATGTACTGGACGGTGCCGAGCACCTGGCCGTCCTGGGTGAGCCGCGACGCCTCAGCCATGTGGGCGATACCGAAGTCGGTGACCAGGGCGCGGCCGCCGACGCGCTCCAGCATGATGTTCTCCGGCTTGATGTCCCGGTGCACGACACCGCGCGCATGAGCGTAGGCCAGCGCCCAGGCCACCTCGCGCAGCAGGCGCACGGCCTCCTGTGCCGGTAGCCGCGCGCGGTCGCGCAGCCGCTCGGCCAGCGTCTGGCCGTCCACGTAGGCCATGGCGAAGAAGGCGACACCCTGGACGTCGTCGGCCCGGTAGATGGGTACGATGTTGGGGTGCGACAGCCGCGCCGCCGTGCGCGCCTCGCGCAGGAAACGCTCGCGCATGTCCGGCTTTGCCGCCAGCTCCGGCGGGAGGACCTTGAGCGCTACCGGCCGGTCGAGCTTGAGGTCGCGGGCGAGGAGGACGATCCCCATGCCGCCGCGGCCTAGCTCACGCTCGATGGCGAACTGGCCAGCGAGCGCCGTGGCGAGCGAGGATGTGTCGGGAGGACGGGGTGTCGTCATGACGGGGGTATGAGAGACGAGCATGCATTCTCGGCTCGCACGCTGTCTGCGTCAACGGGTGGTGTGCGGGTGTCCGGCCGTTCCCGACTCCCGATCCTCGGTTTTACCATGTTTCCCCTATGATGCCTACAATTCTGATAACCGGTGGAACACGCGGCCTCGGCCGTGCCCTCGTCGTCGCCTTCGCCCGCCGCGGCTACCGCGTGTACACCACCGCGCGCGGAGTGGAGGGCCTGGCCGCGCTCGCTGACCATGCGGCGGCCGAACCGCTCGACGTCGTGACGCTGCGCGCCGATGTCTCGCGGGTGGAGGACAACGCCGCCGTCGCCAGCCGTATCGTCGCCGACGGGCACAAACTCGATGTTGTGATCCACAACGCGGGGTTGCTGGGGCCGCGCGTCCCGCTCGCCAGCTACCCGCCCGGAGAGTTCTCCGACGTGATGGCGGCGAACGTCTTCGCGCCGTTCGACCTCACGCGCCAGCTCCTGCCCATGCTCGCGCCGAACTGCGCCCTCATCTTCGTGTCCAGCGGCGTGAGCCTGGGCCCGCGCGAGGGATGGGGGGCGTACAACGTGAGCAAGATCGCGCTCGACGGGCTGGCCGGGATCTGGGCCCGGGAGCTGCGTGGCGACGGCGTACGCGTGTTCATCGTGGACCCCGGCGGCATGCGCACCGACATGCGCGCGGCGGCCTATCCCAGCGAGGATCCGATGACATTGCCGACGCCGGAGGAGAATGCGGAGGCGTACATCAGGTTGGCCGAGGAGGGATTGATGTCTGAGACGGGGCGCCGGTACGATGTGACGGAGTGGTCCCGGCTTTCGCCGGGATGACGGGCTCTCGCCGAGGATGACGTTCGTCATTCCGGCGGAAGCCGGAATCCATGCTCTGCGTCGGTGTCATGGGTCCCGGCTTTCGCCGGGACGACGGGAGGGTGGTGAGGGGGCTGAGCGCGAGCCGGCGCTTCCTGCGTATCACCCCGGTGGATCCCCCAGCCGGTCAGTCCCCGCACACCTCCAGGAAGTACTCCTCCAACTCCAGCTCGAACGTCCGGTGCGCGGCATCAGGCCGCCAGTCGAGCCGCTCGATGAGGATCTCGGGCCGGTCGTCATCCGGCCGCCACAGCTCCATCAGCCGGGCGTCCACGTCCACTATCCAGTACTCCGGGATTCCCTCGCTCTGGTAGAGCCGTCGCTTCACGGTCCGATCCGCCCGCGCGGTGCTCGGCGAGAGAATTTCCACGGCGAGGAGTAGTCGCCCCGCCTCTTCCCACGTGCGCGGCACACGTCCGTCCAACAACGGCACGACGAAGAGGTCCGGCTCCACCATGCGGTCGTGGCCGAACTCCACGTCGGCGGGAGCGATCATGACATCTCCCAGCCGGTGTGCATGCAGATACGGGCGCAGCCGCAGCCGAAGCTGACGCGCCGCCCATCGTATCCCCACGCCGCCCAAGGATGCTGCAGCAACGGTGCCGACGCCTACATTCCTTTACATGGCCGCAGCCCCGTCCGCGCAAGCGCCCCCTACCATCTCATACCGCCTGGGCCTCGCCGTGCTCCGCGGCATCGGCGCGGACGACGCGCCGGCGTGGCTCACTCACGACCCGCGCCTGGACGCGCTCGTCGCCCCCGGGCATCGGCTCGGCGACCTGCGCGCCTGGGCCAGGGAGCATGGAGTGCCCGAGGTGGGAGCGGGGCCGGACGAGCTGGACACTCCACTCCTCGATCCGCGCACGCCGCGTCCCTATCAGCGCGAGGCCGTGGACCGCTGGCGCGCCGCCGGTGGACGCGGCTCGATCGTGCTCCCCACTGGGGCGGGGAAGACGCTCGTGGCGATCGTCGCCATCGCCGAGGGCGGCGCCGGAGCCTGCGTGGTTGCCCCCACTCGCGCCCTTGTCGCCCAGTGGTTCACTCAGCTCGCCGATGCCTTCGGCGCGGAGCGGGTGGGAGCGTACTACGGTGACGAGAAGGAGGTGCGTCCCATCACCGTCACCACCTACCACTCTGCCTTCCCTCTCATCGAGCGATGGGGTGAACGTTTCGCGCTGATCGTGCTCGACGAGGTGCACCATCTGGCCGACAGCGTGGCCGGCGAGGCGCGTTCCTGGCACGACCACCTGCTCATCTCGCCGTCGTCGCTCCGGCTCGGACTCACCGCCACCTACCCCGACGGTCGCGACGCTGAGCTGCGCCGACTGGTGGGGTCGGTGGTCTACCGTCGTTCGATCGGCGAGATGACCGACGCCGAGCTGGCTCGTTTCGCTCTCGTGCGGCGCTGGGTGCGGCTCACCGATGCTGAGGAAGCTCGCTATGCCGCGCTCACGGCGACGTACGAGGACCACATGGCCGCCGCCGGTCACCGGGAGCGCGGCGAGACGGCGTCCGACGCGTGGCGCATGTTCGCCGCCAGCGCGCGCCGTTCGCCGGCCGCGCGACGTGCCCTCGGCGCCTTCCACGAACGGGAGCGGCTGGTGCGGCTGGCCGAGGGGAAGCTTCGCGAGACGGAGCGCATCCTGCGGCTCCACCCGGCGGAGCAGGCGGTCATCTTCTGCGGCGGCACCGACGCAGCGGAGGCCATCTCCCGCGCGCTCGCGATCCCGATGATCACCGCTTCCACCCCCGCTTCCGAGCGTCACGCGCTGCTCGGCGCGCTGGATCGCGGCGAGATCCGCGCCGTGGCCAGCGTGCGCGTGCTCGACGAGGGCTGGGACGTCCCAGGCGCCAAGCTGGGCATAGTGCTCGGCGACTCCACGCGCGGTAGCGGTCGACAGCATACGCAGCGGCTGGGACGGTTGCTCCGGCGACAGGGCGAGGCCGTCGCATCGCTCTACGAGATCGTGGCCGCCGGAACGTACGAGTTCTACTCCTCGCAGAAGCGTGGCGCCGGGGTGCGTCGCGTGAGCGAGAACGGAGCCAGCGGACAGCTCGGCTTCGGGATGTAGGACCGCGGTCACGAACAGCTTCACACGATGCTGCAACGATCCCACATCGAGCCCTTCCTGCGCGTGCAGGACGGTGAGGTGCACGTGGCCTACCTGAGCGACGGGAGCGGGCGCGTTGTCCCCTTCCTGGACCGGCTGTGCCGGCTGGTACGGCGGCTGGAGGGATGGCCGCGGTCGGCGGTGGTTGAGGCGCTGCGCCGTCAGGAGCGGCGGGTGCGCGACTCCGCCCGGCTCGCCGGGATCTCCAAGGCACTGCTGGACGCGTGCGTCTTCCAATCGCCGGCCGGTGGTGGAGACGCGGAGGAGGTGAGGCGACTGGTGTTCCAGGCGCGCGGTCGACGGTGGCCACCGGTGCCGGGCGACGGCGACATGCCCTACGCTGAGGCTGCCGCAGCGCTGGGATGTACGGTGGACGAGGTGAAGCGGCTGCTCTACGCCGACGCGCCCGGCGCGCGATTGCTGGTGCGTGCTCCGGCATTCGACGGCCGCGCCCTTCTCGCGCGCTACAACCTGGAACTCGCGCGGGCCGTGCTGCTCGATGCCGAGCGTGTCTGGGTGACCGCGCGCGGCGGGTGGCGCGGCACCTTTCGCGCGATCAAGTCGGCGCGGCTCATGCATCAGGTCAGGCGCGCCGGCCGGTCATATCGGGTGGAGTTGACCGGGCCGGCAGCGGCCTACGTGGTGCGGCCCGCGCGCTACGGTGCCCGGTTCGCGCGGGTGATCCCGGCGCTCTCGCGTAGCTCCGGATGGCGGCTGGAAGCGGAGCTCAATCGCGACGGGCAGAAGGTGACTTTCCGCGTGCGCGGCCGGCCGCGACCCGAGGCGGGCGGTGCGCCCATTGGTGCGCGCGCGCGCCAGGCTCGCTACGACTCCGAATGGGAGCGCTCCCTGGCCACCGATTTCCGCGGCAAGTTCGGTCGCGAGCGCGGCGGGTGGCGGCTGGAGCGCGAGTCCACACCGGTTGTCGCTGGCGACGAACTGTTTCTACCCGATTTCACCCTGCGTCATGCCGATGGGCGCGAGGCGCTGGTGGAACTGGTGGGGTTCTGGACGCCTGAATACCTGGAGGCCAAGGCGCGCAAGGTAGCGGCCGCCCAGCTCGATCACCTGATCCTCGTCGTCTATCAGGGGCTGGCCGTGGGTCGGAAGACTGACGCGCTCACCGCGGCCGCCGGGATGGAGCGGGTGGTCTGGTTCGCCCAGAAGCCACGCGCGACGGAGGTGGTACGGGCGGCCGAGCGGTGGGCGCGGCGCTGACACCGGGGCGCCCCGGCTTTCGCCGGGGTGACGACAGTGGTGCGCGGAGTCCGTCATCCCCGCGGAGGCCCGAACCCGTCATTCCGGCGAAAGCCGGAACCCGTCATTCCGGCGAAAGCCGGAACCCGTCATTCCGGCGAAAGCCGGAACCCGTCATTCCGGCGAAAGCCCGAACCCGTCATTCCGGCGAAAGCCCGAACCCGTCATTCCGGCGAAAGCCGGAACAGGTCACCGCCTCATCGCTGCCTCCAGCGACCCCAGGGTGGGCTCGATAGCAGTCATCCCACCCGCGTCGCGCATGAGAATCTCCGGGTCCTTGAGGATGTGCCCGGTGAGTACCGCCACGACCCGCGCGTCGGGCGCAATGGTGCCGTTGGCCACCAGCCGCCGCACCCCGGCCACGCTGGCCGCGCTGGCCGGCTCGCAGCCCACTCCGCTGGCATCGATCACTCGCTTGGCGGCCAGGATATCCTCATCACTCACCGCGAGCACCACACCGTCGTTCTCGCGTACCGCCCGCACAGCGCGGTCATGAGAGGCCGGGTCGCCGATGGCGATGGCGCTCGCGATGGTGTTCGGAGTGACGCTCGTGCGGGTGCGGAAGCCGTCAGCGAAGCTCGTCGCGAAGGGCGCCGCGCCAGCCGCCTGCACCAGCGCCAGTCGTGGCGTACGCGGCAGGAGCCCCAGCTCGCGCGCGTCGCGCAACGCCAGCCCGAACGCCGATGCGTTCCCCAGGTTGCCCGCCGGCACCACTATCCAGTCGGGCGCCTCCCACCCGAGCTGGGCGAGCATCTCGAAGATGATGGTCTTCTGACCCTGCAGCCGGTACGGGTTCACCGAGTTCACAAGGTAGACGCCCAGCTTCTCGCCCGCCTCGCGTACCAGTCGCAGGCAGTCGTCGAAGTCCCCCTTCACGAGCAGCGTGCGGGCGCCGTAGGCAATGGTCTGGGCGAGCTTGCCGAGCGCCACCTTACCCTCGGGGATGAGGACGAGGGCGGGGATACCGGCCAGCGCCGCGTAGGCGGCCAGCGACGCCGACGTGTTGCCGGTGGACGCGCAGGCCACCGCCGTCGCCCCGACCCGCCGCGCCTGGGTGAGGGCCACCGTCATCCCGCGGTCCTTGAACGAGCCGGTGGGGTTGTGCCCCTCGTGCTTGAGGACGAGCCGCGCGGCGCCGCTGAAGTCGGCTACCGCTGTCCGCGCGAGAAGGGGGGTGTTGCCCTCCGGTTGGGTCACCAGCTCGCCAACACCAGCTGACGGGAGCACCAGTTCACGAAAGCGCCAGACGCCCGACGCCGCTGCCGCGTCCAACCCGCCCGCGCCGGCAGCGCGCCGGTCGTCGAAGAGCTGCCTGAGTGCCGGGCCCCGAACGCCGGGAGCCGCATGCTCTACCGTCAGCAGCCCGCCGCACTGCGGGCAGAGGGCGTGTGGGTCCAGTTCGGGGACGACATGGCCGCAGTCGTCGCAGCGTTGCGAGGATGGGCTCGTTGACGATGGTTGTGGTGGCATGACGTGCGAGTTGCAGGACGTGAGCTGCGGAAGGAGCTTCTGTCGGACTGTCGTGCTGCTGAACCTTCGCCCGGCCTGACGAGTGCATGAATTGCCGAGCCGAGGTGCGGATTCGTGGACTCCGGTCGGCGAGAAGGGCAACGACTGACCGGACGAGGACGCGGACGTCCCCACACTCTGGTCGAGCTGGCTGACCGTTGACCCTGGCAATCGGGAAAGTGCGGCTGGAATCCCTCACTTCTCGCAGCCATTACGAGTAAGCTAAGGCTCCCACGCCGCGCCGCCGTCCCCTCCCCCCAATCGCCGCATGCTCATCTTCGTCCTCGACCTGATCGGCGTCGCCGTATTTGCCGTGAGCGGCGCCCTCGTCGCGGGCCGCAAGCGCATGGACCTGCTGGGCGTGCTCGTCCTGGCGATGGCCACGGCGGTGGGAGGCGGAACGTTGCGCGACCTGTTGCTGCACCGGCAGCCGATCTTCTGGCTGGAGAATGCCACCTACGTGTGGGTGATTGCCGGTGCGGCGTTGTCCACCGTGCTCTTCGCCCGGGTATTGCACCCCTCCAGGCGAGTGGCTCACGGCACGCTGCTGGTGGCCGACGCGCTGGGACTGGCCCTCTTCGCCATCAGCGGCGCCCGGATCGCCGAGCAGGCAGGAATGCCGGCGGCGGCCATCGTCATACTCGGTACGATGACCGGGTCCGCCGGCGGAGCGATCCGCGACGTGCTGGCCAACGAGGTGCCGCTCATCCTGAGGCCCGGCGGACTGTACGCCTCGGCGGCCATTGCCGGGATCATTGTCTACCTGGTGATCGCGCGGCTGGGCGCGCCCATATCCATGGCGAGTCTGTGCGGCATGGGCGTGGTGGTACTCGTGCGCCTGGCGGCCATCTGGTGGCGTCTGTCGCTCCCCGAGTTCGCGCTCGAGGAAGAACGGACGGTCAGCTAGCAGCCAGCTCCTACGGCATTGTCAGTCCGCCGTCTATGGCGACGTACTGGCCACTGGCGAAGCCGAGGAGATCCGACGAGAAGGCCAGCACGGCGGCGGCCATGTCCGACGGCGTACCGAGCCGGCGGAGCGGTGTCGAGCCACGGACTATCTCCTGTACGTCGGGCGTCGTGGGCTCACTGGCCGCGGTGGTCATGATGAGACCACCGGCAATCATGTTCACCGTCACACCGGCTGGTCCCAGCTCCGCTGCCAGGTTGCGTGAGAAGCCGAGCATGGCGCTCTTCGCCGTCGTGTAGGAGTGGTACTGGACGACGGGGAAGGTGATGAGGTTGGTGAGGATGTTGATGATGCGGCCGCCGCCGCGGGCATGGAAATGCGGGAGTGCGGCCTGGCAACTGTTGTACGCCGCCTTCACCGTACCGTCGATCTGGTCCTGGAAGTCCGCCCACTCCATGTTCGGGAATGACTTGTTGTTGACCGGGTCGAAGCGGTAGTTGTGGAGCGCGTTGTTGACGAGGATGTCGAGCCCGCCGAACTCCCCGGCCAGGTTGTCGGTGGCCGCACGTAGCGCATCGCCGTCGCGGACATCGGCCTGGAGGGCGATGGCCCTGCCGCCGCGCTCCGTGATCTCGCGCACCACCTGCTCGGCGGCGTCCTGACCGGCGCGATAATTCACGCCCACCGCGGCGCCGGCCGCGGCCAGTTCAACCGCTATGGCCGCGCCAATCCCGCGCGAGGCGCCAGTGACCAGGGCCACTCTGTTCTCGAGCAACATCGCGATCTCCTCGTGCGTGAGTCCACCCGCGCGCGCGCCCGGCCTGGAGTGCCGTCTGTCAGCACGCGGGAACAGCGTGCATGATAGTCAACTGTCGCCGCTCTTCCGAGTCGCTGCCCGCGCGCGAGCTTTCAACCGGCGGGTGAGCAGCGGTTCGAGTACCGCCACGTCGCTTATGTCGGCGGCGCGCGACGAGTAGACGAGAGTCACCCGGCCCTTCGCGGCCCGTTGCAGCAGATCGTCGAGCACGACTCTCGCATCGGGGGCCTTCAGTTCCTCCCGATATCGCTTCTGGAATTCGGGCCATTTGTCGGGATCGTGCGAGTACCACTCTCGCAACTCCCGCGACGGAGCGATATCCTTCTCCCATGCGTCGATGTGGGCACGCGCCTTGGATACGCCGCGCGGCCAGAGCCTGTCGATGAGGACTCGATAGCCATCGGAGGGCTCGTAGGGTTCGTAGACTCGTTTCGCGATGAACATGTTCCACCCTGCAGATGGAGGTTTCTCTCATGGCCGTGGATGCAACTCGCAGCCCATTCTACTCCTGGCTCGACCACGCCGCGATTCGCGACGTCCTTCGTGCTGCTCTTCTGCTTCCAGCGGGTGAGCGGATGGTGCTGATGAAGGGGCTCATCCCGGAACTCGTCGAGGATGTCGGCATCAAGGGCGTGGAAAGCTTCGTCAACGAGCTTGGCGTGAAGGCGCACCGATACGCCGAGGCTCGTGCTCATCCCGGCAAGGGTGGCGCCACGCGGCGAATCGCCGGCGAGCCGTTGGGCGGACCGATTCCTGCCGGGGAGGCTCATCTATCCGGTCGTCGCAATCCTCGTCGGCCAGGCGGAAGAGCGCTGGAGCGGCAGTGGGAGGCGACGTTCTGGGACGAGATCGGGGGATTGTCAGCGGTCGGTGGCCAGGGTAGCTGAACGCCCGGCGGTCGTAGCTCCGCGTACAACCTCACCTGCCGCCACCCGCGCATTCACCATCTGCGCGGCAATTTTCCTGGTGGCGGCAGGGGCGTTGGCGGTGGTGCGCCTCACCAGGCCACTGGACCGCGGCTGGTGGCTCGTGGCCTACCTCTCACTCGTGGGTGGGGTCGCGCAACTGATGCTCGGTCCGGGCCTGCTGGCGCTCGCCAGGCTGCGACAGGCACCGTCTCCCACGGGACCAGCGCTTTTCACGCGACTGGCCCTGTGGAATGTCGGCACCCTGCTGGTCGCCGCCGCCAACATGGCTCGCGCGATGGCCGGTGTGGTGGCTGGCAGCGTGCTCCTGCTCGCCGCGCTGGCGCTGTTCACGGGCGACCTGCGCCTGTTGCGCGCCGCGGCCAGCGAGGCCGCGCCACGGTGGCTGCGCGGCTACGCCTTCCTGCTCGTCTTCCTGGGCATCAGTGTGGGTGTGGGGACGGCGCTCGCGTACCGCGGGCGGTAACGCGAGCGCGGGTATCGCGGTAGCCAGCTCGCGCTAGCGTACCCGGAACGGCACCACCATCTCCCCGTCCGCCCACTGCACTCTCAGCAACCCGCTGTTTCCCGTGCCTTCGACGGCGATGGTGAACAGCTCGACCGACTGCGTGAGCGGCCGGAAGGTGGCCTTCACGCGCCCCAGGTCCTGGGTGACGTCGTAGGAGTTGCCATTCTGTCCGGTCTGCCGGTTGACGATGAGCGTGCCGCCGTCCGGGGCAGGGATGGAGAAGAGGGTATAGCGACCGGCGGGCAGGGCGAGGGTGTCGGCACCCTGACCGAGGAGGAGTGCGCGATCCGTCGTGAAGTGGGTGGCCAGGTTGGCGCCGGTACGCCATAGCTCGCCCCAGGGCACGAGGGCTCCCCAGATGGCGCGGCCGCGCCGCACGGGCGTGCCGTAGTCGACTTCGAGCTGTGCTCCGCCCACAGTGGCCACCGTCTCGCCACGACCGGAGAGTGCGCCGAACGAGCCGCCGGCGTCATCCTCGCCCTGCCAGCGCGAGGCCAGCGCGTCCAGCGCCAGCCACGGTCGGCGCTCGACTATCAGGGCGCGCGTCGTGGCCCCGGCATCCAGCCCGATCAGCCTGCCAACCCCATCGGTACGGACGCGCATGGTACCCCGGAAGGGATGGGTGATCGTCGCCGAGTCGCCGCCAACGGCGCCGATGCGGAAGTCGCTGGTGCGGGCGCCGGTGAGGAGCGGCTGGACGATGGAGTCGCGCCCGCTGCCCCGCAGCCGCTCGAGCGCCGGCTCGAAGGGCCAGTGGACCATGTCGATGAACGGAAGGGTGGCGGCGTCGGCGGCTACCATTCGCGACCTTATGCCCGACGGTCCGTTGGTCTCGATGTGCAGCGAGTCGCCACTGCGCGTGACCACCTCGCTGGCGCCGGTGGGGGCACCGGTACGGGGGTCCACTTCCGTGCTCGCCCATCGCTGAGCATGGCCGTCGTTGGTCAGTTCCATCCGATAGCGGGTGCGCGTCGTCCTGGGCGTGCGGAGCAGGACGTCGGCCTCGATGATGTCTCTCGTGCGCACGATGTGCTCGACGGCCAGCGTATCCTTCCCCAACCGTGTCACCAGCGCGGTGCTGTCCGGAGACGTCCTGTTGTCCTGGGCGCCAGCCAGCGACGCGACGGACAGGAGGGCGGCGAGTGCAACCAGGGAGGGCAGCAATAGTCGTGAGCCATCAACTGGAACACGGGCAGCCGACGTATGGTTTGCCGATCTGGTCAGAGCGAGGCGCACGCGAGCGGCGGCGGAGGGAAAGGAGAGCAAAGCGACTCCGGAGTCGTAGGGTGGCCAGGACGCGACGCTCCTTTGGTGGCGCGACCGGTATCCCTATATACGCGCGAACGTGCCCCGGCGCTGGCGGACGGCGAGCGAACCAGGCGAGCGAACCAGGCGAGCGAACCACCAGGTTGCTCACCACATCGGCCCTCGCAGCCCTGCCAGAGCGCCCTCCAGGAACGACTCCTTCCACTGTTCCAGGGCCTCTACCGGAACGCTCAGTTCGACGCTCAGCGAGGCCACCGGCTCGCCCCGCAGCAGACGGAGCACCGCGTCCCGACGCTGCACGGCCACCGCTGGCGTCGCCGCTGGCGCTGAATGGACCTCGACGCCTGCTGCCTGGCGTCGGGTGATGGCCTGCACGGCGGCGACGCGGAGTTGGTCCAGAAAGGCCAGGGTCGCGGCGTCGGGGGGCACCTCGCCGCCGATCGTGTCGGCATACAGGCAGCCGATGGTTGTCCCGTCCACCACTATCGGCATCAGCCGCACGCGCCGGGCACCGAGGGCGCGCACCCAGCGAGCTTCCTCCATGGCCGCACCACGCTCGTCGTGCAGCACCACATCCCGGCCTTCGGTGAGCGACCTTGCCGTGCCGCTACTCAGGCGGCGTAGGGGAAGGCGACACTGCGCCACCAGCCGCTCCGAACCCTCGCCCAGCCCCAGCCTGGCCTCCAGTTGCCGCCGATCGGGGGTGAAGAGGCAGAAGAGAGCGCGGTCAGCGGGTGCTCCCCGCATCAGTGCTTCGAGTACGACGAGCATCGCATGGTGCAACGCCTGACCGCGCTCCGGAGGCACCGCCGCTTCGACCTCGGCCAGCAGGCGCACCCGCAGCTCGGACAGGTCGGTCGCCCGTCCGTGCGGACTCACCGCGCTGCCGTTGGCAGTGGACAGAGAGAGTTGAGCGGCATGGTGTGGACCGGACGCTACCTTGGTCCCCGCCACCGCTGTTCCGCTCAGTACCGCGGCGGTTCCCTCGGCGAGCGCGACAGCGTCCATCGACACACCTGCCTCGGTGAAGACGGTACGTGTCTCGTTGATCGCCGCGTTCAGTACCTCTCCCAACTGCTCGGCTGACAGGCGGAGCTGGTCGCCGTAACGGGCGAGGACTGCTCGAGCGCCGCTGGCAACTGCCTCGTGTGCCGCAGCGCCCGGGGCACCGCCCGCCACGGCATTCCTGTAGACGGCCATCGTCACATCGTGGCCGAACGCTGCCACCATCTGGGACGGTGTCTCCCCACTACGGCCGGTGGCGCGCACGGCCCGCCTCACCTCGCCGGGCATACCCCAGTGAGCAAGCACCGCGTCGCCCAGGTCCTCGTAGGAAAAACCGAGCACCTGCCAGGCCGCCGCGGTAGTGGCGGCGCGCAGGTCGAGCATGCCCGACGAAGGGGGTGTCAACGCGAACCCGCGCGCCTCGGCTCGACCTCGCTCGGCGCGCGACAGGCGCTCCCGCGCCACCCGGCCGATAGTGGCGTAGGCAGATGGAAAATGGCACGCCACCAGCAGTTCGCCGATGTTGCGGCACATGCCGCACAGGTGTGCCATCTCGGGCTCCGGGAGCCCCAGCCTGAGTGCCGTCTCGCGGGCGTGGTTGGCCGTCAACAGGGAGAGCAGGAGCAGCTCCTTGAGATTGCTGCCGCGACTTCGATAGTGCTCGAAGAGGAGCAGGCTCATGGCCAGTGAGCGCACCGTACCGACGCCCAGGAGCATCATCGCGTGAGTCACGCTGCGCACTGCCTGCCCGCGGTTGTAGTGCACCGAATTGGCGCTCCGGATGACCTTGAGCGTGAGGCTGTAGTCGCGCAGGACGGCGTTGGCCAGGTGCTGGGCCGACCGCTCGTCGCTGTCCAGGCAGGCCAGCAGTTCGCTCATCTGCCGCGAGAAGGCCGGGAATTCGTGCGACTCGCAGACGCGCTGGAGCGCTACCGCGAGCAGCGTCGCGCTGTCTGGTGGCGGTGCGAGCGCGGACGTCGCCTTGATGGAAGCGTCGGCAGATGAATCGGGATCGACGAGCGGCGTGGCTGGCATTTGTGCAGCTTTCTGGATGGGAAGCGAGCAGAGCTTCCCGGAAAGTATCGGCCGCCACAGCCGGATACTGAGCTTGCCAGTGCGCATACCCAGGTGTACATCCGGCATGCCGATGTATCCGTCATCTGTCCCCGGAGAGAGTGCATGCCCACCACGACCAGCACCCCAGCCGCCCGCACCACGCTACGCAGCGCCGAGACTCCGGCGCATGCCATGCCGTCAGTCGCCTCTGTCGACCTCACGCCGTTCGAGGCGGTGAATTTTCAGGTGGACCGCGCCGCGCGGGCGCTGGGCATGCCGGAACACCAGCAGGTGGGACTGAAGACGCCATTTCGGGAGGTGATGGTGGAACTCCCACTGCACCGCGACGATGGCACGATGCGCACCTATCACGGCTACCGCATCCAGCACGACAACTCGCGTGGCCCCATGAAGGGCGGGCTCCGCTTCCACCCGCGTGTGGAACTTGATGAAGTGCGCGCGCTGGCATCGCTGATGACCTGGAAGACCGCTGTCGTGGATGTGCCCTTCGGCGGCGCCAAGGGTGGCATAGACTGCGACCCGGCCGAGCTGACGCGCAAGGAGCTGGAGTACCTCACGCGGCTCTTCGTGGGCCGCATCCACATGCTCATCGGCGAGAACGAGGACATCCCGGCTCCGGACGTCAACACGAATCCGCAGGTGATGGCCTGGATCGTGGATGAGTACGCCAAGTACCGCGGCTTCACGCCGGGAATCGTGACCGGGAAGCCTCTTCCATTGGGTGGACTGGTGGGCCGCCTCTCGGCGACCGGTCGCGGCGTGGCGATCGTCACCGAGCGCGCGGCTCCCGACGTCGGAGTAACGCTGAGAGGTGCGCGGGTGGCCGTGCAGGGCTTCGGCAACGTGGGGAGCTGGGCGGCGCACTCTCTGGCCGCGCTGGGCGCGCGCGTGGTTGCCGTGTCGGACGTTCACGGCGGGGTGTTCCATGGCGACGGCCTGGATGTGGAGGCGCTGATGGCCGAGTCGAGGAGCACCGGGAGCATCATTGGGTTTGACGGTGTGGAGCGGATCAGCAACGAGGAGTTGCTGGCGCTGGATGTGGACATCCTGGTTCCAGCGGCACTGGAAGAGGCCATCCGTGCCGACAACGCGGGCGACGTGCGAGCGCGCATGGTGGTGGAGGGCGCCAATGCACCGGTGACGCCGTCGGCCGACGACATGCTGATGACGCGGGGCATCACGGTGGTGCCCGACATCCTGGCCAACGCGGGCGGTGTGACCGGCTCGTACTTCGAGTGGGTCCAGAACACCCAGAGATTCCGCTGGAGCGCCCAGCGGGTGGAGGATGAGCTGGTGCGCACGCTGACGACTGCCTATGGCGACGTTCGTGCCGCGGCCAGGGAGTTCGATTGCTCGCTCCGCACTGGCGCGTTCATCCTCGCCGTGCGTCGGGTGGCCGAAGCGACGGAGTTGCGCGGCGGCTGACACTGACCGGGTATCTCGTCACATCCCTGGTCAGACCTTCCTGGCCAGGATTGTCTCCCGATAGCTGGCGGCGGCGCACCGCGGGCGTGGCAGCCTGAACCGTCAGTCGCGATCCGACCCTGGTCGTGGCTCCCACCAGAGGCTTCGCCACCCCCCACCGTATGAACCCACATCTTCACCGCCCACGACACTGACGGCCAGCAGCGCGAGAGCCACGAGCAGGGTGTTGACGCGCGCTGTCGTAGTGAACGACAGGAGCCACGGCGCGACTGCTAGCCAGAGTTCGATCAGCACGTTGATACGCCGGAGTGGACGCATCGCGCCGAACGTGCTGATGATGGCTACAGCGATCATGATCGGACCGGCTGCCCTGCCGTTTGTCCGTGCTGCGCCTTCATATCCCAGTATGGCAGGTGCCATCATGAGCCAGAGGCCGAGTACGACGGCGGTGGCGTGAGCGCCGAGCAGCATTGGATCGACATCGCGTTCGGGCTTTGCCTGGCGCTCCGGAACTCGTTCGCGCGGTGATCCGGCCTGATCATCGACGCCAAGGAAGGCGCGCCAGCGCGAGCCGCCGCGGCGGCCGGCACGTACGACGTGCTGCAGGGTGGCGAGCAACTCACCCATTGCCGGGCCGATCATGATCACCGAGATGACGGCAGACGTGAGACAGAGCGTGCACCAGGCGTCGTAGACGATGGGCTGCAGTATCACCAGCAGGATGCTCACGGCGCCCAGGGGCCCCACGGCAAGCCCGAATATCACCGCCATCCAGGGCATGGTGCGCCAACGGTCGCGTCCCCCCACCAGTCCGCTCACCACGTCGAGCAGGTATGCGCCAGCGCCCAGTGCCGCATCGGGAATGGGAAGTGTACGCGAGATGCCCGAAGTGAGGATCCTCCGGCTGCCGTCGCCGAAGAATGGCTCCCACACTCCTGCCGTCACTCCGACCTGGAACAGTGTGAGGTAGCTGGCGATGGACAGTCCGACTGCGGCGAGTGCGACGAGGGGCAATCGCTCTGCCCATGCCGAGGGATTGTGGCTCCAACCTGGCGGTGTGCATTGCTCGCTGCCCATGTGGATGCCGCGTGCATTACCGATGCCGCGCATGATTCACATCGGGAGAGTGCGCGGGGGTTGAGAACACGCGCGCGTCAACAATCTTCGTGCCATCCTGATGCCTTCGACGACCGGCATGATGTTTGATGGGAGATCCCGACGAGCCGCAGGGGACGACCGGCACGCGATCGGATCAGCGTTGCGGCGGCAGCAGGAATGCTCGAGAAAGCCGGGGAGTGAGTGAATGCAGAAGCGCCAGGTGGTGGTGGTGACCGGAGCATCAGCGGGGCTGGGCCGCGCCATCGTGCGTCGCTTCGCCGAGGACGGAGCAAGCATCGGTCTCATTGCTCGCGGTCGGGAGAGGCTGGAACAGGCGCGGGTGGAGGTTGAGGCCGGTGGCGGGCGTGCGCTGGTGTTGCCGCTGGATGTCGCGGATGCTGCAGACGTGATGAGCGCCGCTCGACGGGTCGAGATCGAACTCGGCCCGATCGATGTCTGGGTGAATTGCGCCATGCTCACCGTCTACTCGCCCATCCATGAGATGACAGCGGCAGAGTTCCAGCGCGTGACGGATGTGACGTACATGGGCTACGTGCACGGTACGCTGGCTGCGCTGGAATACATGCGACCACGTGATCGCGGCGTGATCATCCAGGTTGGATCTGCCCTCGCCCATCGCAGCATCCCGCTGCAATCGGCATACTGCGCGGCCAAGCATGCGATTCTGGGCTTCCATGAGGCGCTGCTCTCCGAACTCATACACGACGGCAGCCATGTGCGGACGACGATGGTGCAGATGCCTGCCCTCAACACGCCGCAGTTCGACTGGGTGAAGAACAAGCTCGCTCACCGTACCCAGCCCGTCCCGCCAATCTTCCAACCCGAGGTTGGCGCTGAGGCCGTGGTCTGGGCTGCCGGGCACGACGTGGGACGCGAGTTGCTGGTGGGCTGGCCAACACTGAAAGCGGTGGTGGGTGAGAAAGTGGTGGCCGGCTGGCTCGACAGGTACCTGGCTACGACGGCGTGGGAGGGTCAGCAGACGGATGAGCCGGCGATCACCGACCGGCCCTACAACCTCTGGGACTCCGTGCCTGGTGATTGGGCTGCGCATGGCCGGTTCGACGACCGCGCTCACTCATTCAGCACTGAACTCTGGCTGCGCATGAACCGCAACGTCCTGGCTGTCGTCGGTGCCGGCGTTGCCGGTCTCGCGCTCGGGGCCCTGACCGGCAGGAACGGACGGCGTGCGACGATGGTCGAGAGCGAGATGGGACGCACTGTCGCCCGCGAAGTCACCTCCGCTGCGCATCCCCGGGGGCCTGCCTCCGGCGCGCTGGCGGCGGCCTCAGTATCGACGCCACCAACGGGAGTGTGACTGGGCAGCACTCCAGATGTTCGTGAAACCGGAAGGGAGGACGGCAGGGTGACGGAGGAGAAGCGGCCGCGGGAACCGTCGCACGAGGAGGATGCCGGAACGGGCGCCGGGAATGGCGCAGCCGATTCCAGCCGTTCACGGGTTGCGTCGCCGTCACCGGCACGGCCGCTCTTCTCACGTCGCGCTACGGCGCTCCTGCTGTCACTGGTGGCGGCCTTTCTCGCCGTGGGCGCCGGCAGCGTCGCGTTCGCCATGGCCTGGGTGCGCTCGCCGTACGTGACCATGCAGTACGCCGACGTCCGGCAGCCCATGCCGTTCAGTCATCAGATTCACGCCGGTGCGCTCAAGGTCGATTGTCGCTTCTGCCACAACTCGGTGGAGCGTGCACCTCACGCCGGGATCCCGCCGACACGCACCTGCGTCGGCTGTCACAGCGACGTCTGGATGCAGAGCAACATCTTCGAACCGGTGAGGACGAGCCTGGCCACTGGCAAGCCCATTCCCTGGCGACGGGTGACCACCATGCCGGATTTCGTCTTCTTCAATCACTCCGTCCATGTGCAGCGTGGCGTGGAGTGCACGACCTGCCACGGCGACGTCGCACAGATGCCCCGCGTCTACCAGGCCAGGCCGCTCACCATGCAGTGGTGCCTGTCGTGCCATCGTGACCCGGCACGGTACCTGTCGGCCAGCACTGCCCATCTGGTGCCATCGGAGAACGGCCGGGCATGGCCGGTGCGGCCCGGCACTCCCGACTCCGTTGCCAGTGCCGTCGCCCGACTCACCACCTGTTCCGCGTGTCACCGATGACAGCATCCGGAATCGGCAGCTCCCATGCGCCCGCAACCGGGCATGAATCCAGTGCCACCGGCGCCAGGTGGGCGACGGCGCTCGCCCGTCGCGGCGGATCTGATTTCTGGCGCGGGTTGGACGAATTGCTCGAGACGCCGGAGTTCCGCGCGACGCTGCGCCGCGAGTTCCCCGAGGATGCCACCCTCCCCGACGATGCATGGTCGCGACGCAGCTTCGTGAAGTTGCTGGGCGCCAGCGTTGCGCTGGCCGGACTGGGTGCGTGCATCAACGTGCCCAGCGAGGACATGCTGCCGTTCGTGGACCAGCCTCCCGAGGTCACCCCTGGCGTATCACGATACTATGCCACCAGCATGGTTGTCGGCGGCTACGCCACCGGACTCCTCGCCGAGAGTCATGCCGGCCGCCCCACCAAGCTGGAAGGCAATCCACTGCATCCGGCCAGCCTGGGTGCGGCGGGAGTCTACGAGCAGGCATCCGTGCTGCAGCTCTACGATCCGGATCGGTTGCTCAGCGTTCGCAAGGACGGCAAGCGCGCCAGGTGGGCACAGCTCGAACGTCAACTGCTCTCGTCCATTGCTGGGCGCACGGACCGTGGTGCAGGACTGGTCATGCTCCTCGAGCCTACCTCATCGCCTTCGATTGCAGCACAGTTGGCGCGGCTGCGGACGCTGTTGCCGGCGGTGCGCGTGTACTTCCACGATCCGCTGGCTCCCACTGGCGCACTGGAAGGCGCGCGGCGCGCCTTCGGCACGCGGCTGGTGGCCCGTTACGACTTCAGCACTGCCGACGTGCTCGTCTTCCTGGACGCCGACCTGCTGAGCACCGGACCGTTCCATCTGCGTCATGCACGCCAGGTGGCCGATCGGCGCCGCGTCCTGCAGCCCTCCGACGGAATGAGCCGGCTGTACGTAGCCGAGGCCGAACCCAGCCCGACCGGCACCATCGCCGATGAACGACTGCGCGCGCGCGCCCGTGACGTACCGCGCCTGCTCGCCGCGCTGCTCGGCGAGCTCGACTCGGCCGGCAGCGCCAGCGGGTTGACCGAACGCGAGCGGACGTGGGTGGCCGCCGCCGCTCGCGACCTGCGCAACAGTGCCGGTCGCTCCGTCGTCGCCGTGGGTGAGCGCCAGCCGTGGATGTCGCATGTCCTCGCGCACGCCATCAACGAGCGATTGGGGAACGTCGGACAGACTGTCGACTATGCACGGTCAGCGATCCTGGAGGCCGGCAGCAGTTCGCATGAAATCGGAGAACTGCATGCCAGCCTGCAGAGCCAGCCGGCCGATACGATACTCGTGTTCGGTGGGAATCCGGTGTACACCTCGCCGGCCGATGTAGCGCTGCAGGCGGACATCTCGGCGGTACGGGATTCGGCCTACCTCGGCCCTTACCTGAACGAGACCGCCAGCGCCTGCCATTGGGCCGCGCCGCAGGCGCACTATCTGGAGAGCTGGGGTGATTCGTGCGCATATGACGGCACGCTGTCGTTGACGCAGCCACTCGTTCAACCGCTCTGGGGCGGGCGGACCACGTCGCAGCTCCTGGCGACGATACTCGGCGACTCTCCTGATGGACGTGCCCTTCTACGCGACCAATGGCGGACAGCCCTCGCCAGCGACGCCGAGTGGGAGCGCGCGCTGCAGATTGGCGTTGTGGAGAACTCCGCCACGGCTCCCACTTCCGTGACGATGGCACGCGACGCGCTGGCTGCCGCACTGGCGATGGTGCACGAGCTCGACGCACGTAATGGTATGGAGATCGTGTTCCGGCAGGACGCCAGCGTGCGCGATGGCTCGTTCTCCAACAACGCATGGTTGCAGGAACTGCCTGATCCGCTCAGCAAGCTGACCTGGGGCAATGGAGCGATAATCAGTCCCGCTACCGGCGCGCGATTGAAGGTCGAGACGGGCGACGTGTTGCGTCTTGCCTATCGCGATCGGACACTCGACCTGCCAGCAGTGGTACTGCCGGGCCACGCCGATGGATCGGTCTCGGTGCACCTGGGTTACGGACGTACGGGTGCCGAGCGTGTGGCGCGCGGTGTGGGTGGAAATGTGTATAACCTGTGGACAACCGCCGCGCAGTACACCGACGACGGCCTGTCGCTGACGGCTGTTGCTGGGGCGCACGTCAAGCTCGCGATCACCCAGGATCACTGGGCCATGGAGGGTCGGCCAGCGGCGCTGGGTGCGACCCTGGACGAGTACCGCGCAGATCCTGACTTCGCGAGGCCACGCGGTCGCGAACTCTCACTCTACCAGCCCTACGCCTACGACTCGGGCGATCAGTGGGCGATGGTCGTGGATCTCTCCACGTGCATCGGATGTTCGGCGTGCGTGGTCGCCTGCCAGGCTGAGAACAACATTCCGGTGGTGGGCAAGGACGCCGTGTTGCGGCACCGTGAGATGCACTGGCTGCGCGTGGACAGGTACTTCGGCGGCGACGTGGCCGACCCGACCGTGGCCATGCAACCCATGCTCTGCCAGCACTGCGAGAAGGCGCCCTGCGAGTACGTGTGTCCGGTGAATGCCACCGTCCACAGCCCCGACGGCCTGAACGAGATGGTGTACAATCGGTGTGTCGGCACCCGTTTCTGCTCCAACAACTGTCCGTACAAGGTGCGGCGTTTCAACTGGTTCAACTACAACGCCGAACTGGATGAGACCGAGCGGCTGGCAAAGAACCCCGACGTCACGGTGCGCGATCGCGGCGTGATGGAGAAGTGCACGTTCTGCGTCCAGCGCATACGCCGCGCGCAGCAGCAGGCGATGGTCGATGGCCGAGGCGTGGAGCCCGGCGAGGTGGTCACGGCGTGCCAGCAGAGCTGTCCGACGAACGCCATCAGCTTCGGGTCGCTCACCAATCCTGATGATACGCTGGTGCGCCGCCTGGCTGCGCGTCGGCGCTACGCGGCGCTGGAGGAACTGGGCACGCAGCCGCGGGTGACCTATCTCGCGCGGATCACCAATCCGGCGTCCAGCGATGCGGGGCCGAAGGCGTGACGACCCTACCATTGGGTCAGCAGACGCTGGGGCAGTCGGGAACTGCCGTGCGTTCGGGGGCCGCGCACGTGTCCAGTGCCCGGGATCACGACGGGCTGGCGACGGTGCTCGAACTGCCGCTCATCGAGCCCGACTTCAGCGATCATGTGGTGTCGCCACCCTGGGTGCAATCGCGCAACTGGTGGATCCTGCTCGTCGTCTCGGGCGCCGTCGCACTCGTCTTTCTGTCGCTGGTGGGCTACAGCGTCGTCGCCGGCATCGGCGTCTGGGGCAGTCAGATCCCGGTGGCCTGGGCCTTCCCCATCGTCAGTTTCGTCTGGTGGATCGGGATCGGACATGCGGGCACGTTCATCTCCGCCTTCCTCATCCTGCTCAACCAGCGCTGGCGCGGCTCCATCAACCGGCTGGCGGAAGCCATGACGCTGTTCGCGCTGGTGAATGCCGGCATCTTTCCGCTGCTTCACCTGGGGCGCCAGTGGTACGCCTTCTGGCTGATACCGTATCCCGCGACGACGGATGTCTGGCCACAGTTCAAGAGCACGCTGCCGTGGGACGTGGCGGCCATCTCGACATACTTCACGATCTCCGTGCTCTTCTGGTACCTGGGGCTGATCCCTGACCTGGCCACCGCGCGTGACAGGTCTCCCGGCCTGCTGCGGCGTCGTGTATACGGCCTGTTCGCTCTGGGTTGGCGCGGCACGGCGCGTCAGTGGCGGCATCATCGGGCTGCCTACATCATGCTGGCCGGACTGGCCACGCCGCTCGTGATCAGCGTGCACAGCACGGTGAGCCTGGACTTCGCCATCGCCCAGTTGCCCGGCTGGCACTCCACCATCTTCCCGCCCTATTTCGTGGTGGGCGCGATCTACTCCGGGCTGGCGATGGTGATAGTGCTCACCCTCCCGGTGCGCCGCTGGTTGCGGCTGGAGCAGGTGATAACCGATCGGCATCTGGATGGCCTGGCCAAGTTGATGCTGGTCACCGGGCTCATGCTGCTGTACAGCTATGCGATCGAGCAGTTCATTGCCTGGTACAGCGCCGATCAGTTCGAGCGCTACCAGTATCTCACGGCCCGCCTCTCCGGGCCGTACGCTCCGGTCTTCTGGGCGATGACGATCGGCAACCTGCTCTCACCGCAGCTCTTCTGGTCAGCGCGGATGAGGCGCAGCAAGCCCGCTCTCATCATCGTCAGCCTGATCGTGCTGGTATCCATGTGGGCCGAACGCTTCGTGATCATTGTCGCGTCGCTCAACCGTGGATTCCTGCCCTCGAGTTGGAAGCTGTTCATTCCCACCTGGGTGGATTGGGGCATACTCGGCGGCAGCTTCGGGCTCTTCCTCTTCCTCTTCCTGCTCTTCCTGCGCTTCGTGCCCACGGTGGCCATGAGCGAGGTGCGCCGGCTGGCGTACGACATGGAGACGGAGGGTGACGCTGCCGGTTCGAGTGCGAGGGCGCGCACCGCCACCGGCGCCAGCCATGCGCTGCCCGCTCCGGCCGGTCCCGACGCATATGGCCCGGCCAGAGGTGAAGCATGACACGGGACGAGTTCCGCGGCGGTGTGATAGCCGAGTTTGATTCGGCTGACGAGCTGCTGGGTGCGGTGCATCAGCTTCGTGCACAGGGCTATAGCGCGCTCGATACGAGCGCTCCCTTCGATGTGCCCGGACTGGACGAGGCACTCGACCTGAAACCGTCGCGAATTCCGTGGGCGGTCTTTGCCGTAGCGCTGCTCGGCGCGCTGTTCAGCTACTGGGTGGAATGGTATACGAGCGCGGTGAGCTATCCCCTCAACGCCGGCGGCAGGCCGCCCAACGCCGTCCCTGCCTTCATAATGATCACCTTTGAAGGGCTGGTGCTGGCCGGTGGTTTCGCGGCGCTATTCGGCTTCATGTGGGCCAATCGACTGCCGCGCCTCTGGCACCCCCTGTTCGAGGTGGACGGCTTTGGCAGTGCCTCATCAGACCGTTTCTGGGTGGGCATAGACGCCCGTGATCCGCAGTTCCAGCCAGGTGACAGCACCGAAGCTCTGCGTGCGCTCGGGCCGCGCAGGGTGGTGTGGGTGGGAGGGGGATGATGGGTACCGGTACCACGGGCGCCGTGCGCCATTCGAGCCGGCGACTGCAGACGTCACTGCCTCACCGGCGGCGAGGCCACATACCCTGTTGCCTGCCAACACCGGCAACGTGGGCGACGGCAACGTGGCTGGCCCTGTTCGCCACGTTGCTGCTCGTCGGTTGTAGCAAGGGCTACGGCGACGGCTGGGATTGGGAGCGCATGCGGAAGCAGAAGCGTGCTGACCCGTTCGGGGCGAGTCCCATCTTTCCCGACGGCAAGGTGCTTCAGACGCCGCCCGCCGGTACGGTCCCCGCGGATGCAATTGTCGACAACACGGCGCTCACCGAGGGGACGAGGGCGGGTGTCGTCATACGCGAGCTGCCGGTGTCGGTGGACAGCGCACTGCTGGCCAGGGGAGCGGACCGTTTCGGAATCTTCTGCACACCCTGTCATGGCGAGAGAGGCGCTGGCGGCGGCACGGTAGGAGTGAACCTGAAGCCATACGAGCCACCCGTGCTTGTCTCCCCGATGGTGGCCGGCACGCCTGTCGGTGCTCTGTACCACATCATCACGCATGGCGGGGCGCGGATGCCGGCCTTCGCCGCCCAGCTCGACGTGCGGGAGAGGTGGGCAGTGGTGGCATACCTCCAGTCGTTGCAGGCGTCGTCTCCCTCAGTCGCTGCTGATTCCGGCATGACTGGCAAGGCTGGGGACAACCCATGAGGACGCCCGCCGGAACCAGCGCCACGCCGCCCACGTCGCCGGCGTCGAGCAGTCCGCTGGACGGCCATGAGGCGACTGTCCGGGAGCGGTGGGGCACGCCACCAACCGCGCCGCCATGGACAGTCCCCGTGCTGCGCTGGGGGCTGGTGGCCGCTGGCGCCGGTACGCTGCTCATGCTGCTCGGGGTGGTAATGGAGCCAGAACGTACGGCCGCCGCCTACCTGGTGGCGTTTTCCGGTGCGCTGGCGATCGCTCTGGGTGCGCTCGCCATGCTCATGATCGGACATGTCGTGAGGGCCACCTGGTTCGTGGTGTTGCGCCGTAGCTGTGAAGATGTGACTGCCGTGCTGCCCTGGCTGGCCGTGCTGGCCCTCCCGGTCTTCATCGCCATCCCATTGCTCTATCCGTGGGGCGGGTCGACCGCGGAACTGAGCATGGCCGACGCGGCCCGCCTGGCCGCGCGCGAACCGTGGTTGGACGTTCCCTTCGTCGTCGCCCGCGCGGTGCTCTACTTCGCCATCTGGCTGGGACTCTCTCTGGCCCTCCGCCGCTGGTCGCTCAGACAGGACCACGCAGCCAGTGAGGCTGAAACGCTGGCCCTCTCGCACAAGCAGCGGGTGACGAGCGCCGTCGGCCTCACGCCCTACGCCTTCGCTGTCACCTTCTTCGCCTTCGATTGGTTGATGTCACTCTCCGTGGAGTTCTACTCCACGGTCTACGGCCTGGAGTACTGGTCGGGTGGACTGGTTGCCGCGCTGGCCCTGCTGGCGGTGATGTTGGTGCCTCTGGCCAGGGTAGAGGGTCCAGCCGCCCCCGACGGTGCTGCCACGGCCGAGCACTCGCACGCACTGGGCAAGCTGCTGCTGACGTTCGTCATCTTCTGGGCGTACATGATCTTCTCGCAGCTCATCGTCATCTGGAGCGCTGACCTGCCGGCGGAAGCCGTCTTCTATGCGCCCCGATTCCAGGGCTGGTGGGCCGTCGCTGGTGTCGCGGTGGTGGTGGGCAACTTCGCCGTGCCGTTCCTGCTCCTCCTCCTGCGCGATGTGAAGCGATACCCGCGCGTCCTTGCCCTGCTCGGCATCTGGTTGCTCGTCTTCCACTGGCTGGATGTACAGTGGCTCGTGATGCCGTCACTCTACCCCGACGGCTTCCCCATCCACTGGTTGGACCTCGCCGCCGTCGCTGCCGTGTGGGGTAGCTGCGGCGCCGTGCTCGCTCTCCGTCATCGTGGCCATGCGGTGGTCCCGGCCGGTGATCCGCGATTCGCGGCGTCGGTCAGATACCAACCAGACTCATGAATCATTCGATGATCCCGCACCTCTTCCCGGCGATCGATACGCCATCGATCTTCGCGCCAGCCGGGCCGATCGCCGCCCGGGAGGCGCTGCTCGGCTGGGGCTCGGCGGCGCTCGGCAGCGTCATCTTCATCATCGTCTGTGTCGTCCTGGCAATCGGGCTCTGGCGGCGTCGCGAAGTGACGACGGAACGCGCTGATGGCGACGTGTCGGTGATTGGCAAGCAGGAACATGCGCGCGAGCTACGAGCGATCGTCATCTTCGGATTCGTGCTTCCAGCGATCGTGCTGGTCGGGTTGTATGGCTGGTCGATATCGGAAGCCGTGGCACTCGCCGCGAGGCCGCAGGGCCAGGAGGTAGAGGTCGTCGGTCATCAGTGGTGGTGGGAGGTGCGCTACCCCGCCGAAGGCGTGACGACGGCGAACGAGCTGCATCTGCCGGAAGGAGTGCCGGTTCGTCTCCGTGTGTCCTCCGCTGACGTCATCCACAGCTTCTGGGTGCCGCGCCTGCTCGGCAAGATCGACCTCATTCCCGGTGATACGAACAATGTCTGGATTCGCGCCGACAGCGTCGGACTGTTCCTGGGTATGTGCGCGGAGTACTGCGGAGTCCAGCACGCACGCATGAGGTTCATGGTGGTCTCCCAGCCTGCTGATGAGTACGCAGCATGGCTGGCGAGCGAACGAACAGCGGCCAGGTCCGCCGTGACGCCGACGGAGATGGAAGGGGAGAAGCAGTTCATGGAGGCAGGGTGCGCCGGTTGCCATACCGTTCGCGGCACCGCCGCCGCGGGGATCGAGGGCCCCGATCTCACGCACTTCGCCAGTCGGCTCACGATCGGTGCGGGCACCCTGCCCAATACGCGCGGGAACCTGGCCGGATGGATAGCGAACCCGCAGCACATCAAGCCGGGCAATCACATGCCTGAACTGCCGATCACGGGGCCACAACTGCAATCCATCCTGGATTATGTGGGAGCACTCCGATGAGCGCGTCAATCATGGAAAGGGTGGGGCAGGATGAACGTGCGCGCAGCGTGCAGTTGCTGGAGCAGCTATGGGAGACGCCGCGTGGAATCGTTGGTTCGCTGACTTCGGTGGACCACAAGGTGATCGGCATCAGATACCTGGTGACGTCGGTGATCTTCCTGCTGCTGGGTGGCGTGGAGGCAATGGTCATGCGCACCCAGTTGGCCGGACCCGAGCTCGGTCTCGTCTCACCGCACACCTTCGACCAGCTCTTCAGCCTGCATGGCACGACGATGATCTTCTTCTACGCATCGCCGATGCTGTCGGGCTTCAGCAACTTCCTGGTGCCGTTGCTGGTCGGCTCGCGTGACATGGCGTTCCCGCGGCTGAATGCCTTCAGCTACTGGACCTTTCTTCTCAGTGGGATCCTGCTCTACGGCGGCGCACTGGCCGGTGCTCCTCCCACCGGCGGCTGGTTCGCCTACACTCCGCTCACCACTGGCCCCTATTCGCCCGGTGCGAGCGTGGATGTGTACGCGATGGGGCTCCTGTTCCTCACCGTGAGCACGACCGTCGGGGCGATCAACTTCATCGTCTCCATAATGCGGCTACGCTGTCCCGGGATGTCCATGAGCCGGATGCCGATCTATCTGTGGAGCACGCTCAGCGCCTCCTTCGCGATCGTCTTCGCCCTCCCCGCACTCACCGTCGCGCTCGTCTTCCTCGAGCTGGACCGCACCTTCGGCTCGCACTTCTTCGACGTCACGGCGGGTGGCAGTTCATTCCTCTGGCAGCACCTGTTCTGGATCTTCGGGCACCCCTGGGTCTACATCGTTGTCCTGCCGGGGTTCGGGATCATATCGACCGTCATACCGACCTTTGTACGGCGTCCGCTGGCGTCGTACACCATGGTTGCGCTGGCCAGCGTGGCGGTGGCCGTGCTCGGCTTCGGGGTCTGGGCGCACCACATGTTCGCGACTGGAATGACGGCGCTCTCCACGTCGTTCTTCAGCGCGGCCAGCATGACCGTCTCCATACCGAGCGCCATTGCCGTCGTCGCCTGGCTGGTGACGATCTGGTATGGCAGGCCGGTGTTCCGGACCGCCTTCCTGTTCTGCATCGGGTTCCTCTTCATCTTCGTGCTCGGCGGCGTGAATGGTGTGATGACGGGACTCGTCCCGCTCGATCAGCAACTCACCGACACCTACTTCATAGTCGCCCACATGCACTACGTGCTGGTCGGCGCCAACGTTTTTCCCGTCTTCGCCGGCCTCTACTACTGGTTTCCCAAGATGACCGGCCGACTGCTCGACGAGCGACTGGGACGCTGGAATTTCTGGTTGATGTTCGTGGGCGCCAACGTGCTCTTCTTCCCCATGCACCTGCTCGGCTTCGCCGGCATGCCACGTCGCGTGTACACGTATGCCGCCGGTCTGGGTTGGACGGCCAGCAATCTCACGGCGACAATTGGTGGTTACATCTTCGTCCTGGGGGTGCTCGTATTTCTCGTCAATTTCTGGCGCAGCCTGCGGAAAGGGGCAGTCGCCGGAGACAACCCGTGGGGAGCGGCCACCCTTGAATGGTCCATACCCTCGCCACCGCCGCCGTACAATTTCGCCCGCATTCCTGTGGTGCGCGCGAGGGATCCGCTCTGGACTTCGGATGCGGATCGAATGGCTGCCCTGGCTGGCGGCGCCGAGGGCGCAACGATGCTGGAAGGCCATACTACTCCCGTCACGACCGCGGTCGACGCGCACCCCGAAGGAATGCTGCGCATGCCCGGCGAGTCGTGGTGGCCCCTCGTGCTTGCCCTGGCCATAGGCGTCACGCTCCTGTCGCTGCTCCTGCATGCATTCTGGTGGGCCGCCGCCGGCACGCTGGCGGTCATCCTCGCTACTGGCGGTTGGTTCTGGCCTGCACATCCGGGCTCCGGCGCAACGCCTGACTCGGGGAGGGAGGAATGACCAGCACTCCATACCCGACAGGGCAGGAAGGTGGACTCGTCGACACCGTGCCTTCGATTCACGTCGCTGGCACCGGAGGCGATGTCGGCATCTGGGGAATGTGGGGCCTGATGGCGACCGAGGGGGCGCTGTTCGCCTACCTCATTACAGCGTACTTCTATCTGCAGCAGGGTCACACAGCCTGGCCACCCCCACCGCACGGCATTCCGGAACTGGGCATCGCCCTTCCCAACACCTTCATACTTCTCGGCAGCAGCGTGGCTGCCTGGTACGGTGAGCGCGGCGCGAGCAGGGGTAGTCGTGGCGCTCTCATCTCCGGCATCGCGACGGCGATCGTGCTGGGCCTGATCTTCCTGGTTCTGCAGGGGGTCGAGTACTCGCAGCAACAATTCACGCTGCGCACCGATGCCTACGGCTCGGCGTTCTTCACCATCACCGGATTCCACGGTGCCCACGTGCTCGCCGGCGTGCTGGCCCTGAGCCATACCCTGATCCGCGCCTTCCTGGGGCACTTCGGTGAAGGGCGATACATGGCCGTCACGAACAGCGTGCGCTACTGGCATCTGGTGGACGCAGTCTGGCTGGTCGTGTTCACCTCGCTCTATCTCTCGCCGAGGTGGTGATGCGAACCCATGGCGATGCCGGGAACGGGAGCCTCACGGCGAACGGGGCGACGATTGTGACGTCACCGGGCTCCGACAGGGTGGGTCCGCTATCGACTCCACGCGGGACTGTCCTGGCAGTGCTCCTCCCACCTCTGATGTGGAGCCTGCACGAACTCACCGTCTACATCGGTACATCCAACCTCTGCCGCTTGGGGCTCGGTGAGCAGACGATGCTGGGCATGCCGGCGGCACGACTTTTCATTCTGGTGGCTACGGCAATTGCGCTGGCGGTGATCGGCTGGATGCTGCTGACGTTCCGGCGGCAACGTCAGGCGACCGGCGCACCAGACGACGGTCTGGGGCCGACGACGTTGGAACGAGTCGGCTTTGCCGTGCGTTTCGGCACCGTCTTCGCAGTCATCTCGGCTATCGGCGTGATCCTCACTGCACTCCCGACCTCCATCACGGTCTGCGGATGAATCAGAAACCATGTGCCTTGACCATTGGCCGGTTGCGGAAGTGCAATGGTCGCGGCTCCGTTCAGCCTGGGGGCGATTAGATGGAGCAATCAGTTCCCGCGCGTCGCGCGCACGTTGACGCCTTGTGCTCCTGCGCGCTCATCGCGTCAATGCTTTTGATGTCGGCGTGTGACCTGCGCCTGCCGCCGGGCGATTCGGAGCATGACGATCAGGACACCGCAGTTCCGGCAGCCACGGCCGCAGCCGCAGACTCTGTCGTTGCCGGCTCATCTGCTACATCGCTCGCCGCAACCAGCGGTGATGCCGACGCTGGCAGGCGGGCGCTGGTGCGTTTCGGCTGTGGTTCCTGCCACACGATTCCTGGCGTGCGCGGCGCCGATGCCATGGTGGGGCCGCCGCTCAATTCCTGGAGCCGGAGAAGTTTCATCGCTGGCCGGCTGCCGAATACGCCAGAGAACCTCGTTCACTGGATCGTGACGCCGCAGACAGTGGAACCCGGCACAGCGATGCCTGATCTGGGTGTGAGCGAACGCGAGGCGCGCGATATGGCGGCCTACCTCTACAAGCTCAGGTAACGCGGCAGCATCGCCCCGTCCGCTGGTTGGCGGGCGATGTAGCGCGGGTCAGTCCATACCCAGGCGGCGCTCCAGTTCCTCGCGTCGGGATCGGCTCACCCGCAGCCGCATCCCGCCCCGCAACTGCACCTCGTAGTCTCCGCCGGCGCCCTTGAACAGCGTCTCCACGAGATCTATGCGAACGATGGCCGAGCGGTGTACGCGGAGGAAGTGAGCAGGGTCGAGACGTTCCTCGAGAGTCTGCATCGCTTCCCGGATGAGGTAGGTTCGCTCGCCCACATGCAGCTCGGCATAAGGGCCGCTGGAGGTGATGTAGTCCACCTGCTCGACAGGCACCACACGCACCCGGCCGCGCATCTCGACGGCTATCCGTTCCAGGTAACCGCCGTCCGGTTGACCCGGGAGAGTGTCATCGCTCCTGTCCGGTGCCTGCAGCACGGCCAGCAACTGCGCGCGCAGTCGCTCCATCCGTTCCAGCTCCAGCACGCGACGGGCACGGCGGAAGGCCTGCTCGAAGCGCTCGTCGTCGAACGGCTTCACAAGGTAGTCCACGGCCGCGACGTCGAACGCGCTCAGTGCGTACTGGTCGAACGCGGTCACGAAGATCGTTGCCGGCATGTCGTCCGAGCCTATCTCACTCACGACATCCAGCCCGGTGCCGCCAGGCATCTGCACGTCCAGGAAGACGAGATCCGGGCGGTGTTGTCGGATGGCCGCAACCGCCGCGGCGCCGTCGGCCGCTGTCGCCACGATCTCTGCTCCCGGCTCATGCCGCAGCAGATCCTCCAGCCGCTGGCGAGCCAGAGGTTCATCGTCGGCGATCACGATGCGGATGGTGGAGTCAGCCTGCACGGGCTGCAGCCCTCGGAGCGACGGTGGGTATGGGTGGCAACTCACCGGCTGCGTCACGATGCGTATGGAAGGGGACGCGCACCTCGGCCACTGTTCCGCCATCGGCGGCTGCGGTCAGGGTGAAGCGCTCGCCGCGACCGTAGAGTTGCTCCAACCGGGCGATGGTATTGCGCAGGCCCAGGCCGCTGCCCGCGCCTGGCGAGGATGGAAGGGAGGGTTCTGCCTGCGGCTCGTCCAGCCCCGGCCCGTTGTCAGTCACGCGCAGCACCAGTTCCGGATGTCCTGAATTGCCTGCGCCGTCCTCCACGACTGCCTCGATGGACAGTTGGCCGGTACCGGTAAGCTGGCCGATTCCGTGCTTGATGGCATTCTCGGCCAGCGGCTGCAGGATCAGGTTGGGCACCAGCGCGTCCAGCGCGCGTGGATCTATGTGCTGCTCCACCTTGAGCTGGCCCTGGAAGCGGACCTGCATGATGTCCAGGTAGCGCCCGAGCAGCTCGAGCTCCTGGCGCAGCGGGATCTCCGGCTCGCTCGATCCCTCGATGCTGTGTCGCAGAAGCTCGCCCAGTCGCGAGATCATTCGTCGTACGCCGCGCGGGTCGCGTTCGACCAGCGACGAGATGGCGTGAAGGGTATTGAAGAGGAAATGCGGGTCGAGCTGACGTCGCAGTGCATCCAGGTGTGCCTGGGCAAGTTGTGCCTGTAGCAGCACCGCCTGCGCCTGTCGGGCACTGTAGCGCAGCGAGTACGAGCGAGCCAATCCGGCTGCCAGTACGCCCATGTATCGGATGAGATCGTTCAGCAGCCAGAAGCGGGCGGCCAGATTCCACCAGGGAAGCGAGGTCTGCCGCCGACCGGGTCGCGCAGGCAGCAACGCCGAGCGCATGGCGTCGCCGAATACACTCACGACCAGGAGCACGACGACTCCGGCCAGCACGTAGAGGGCCACGTGGCTCATGCGCCCGCCGCGGTCGAGCGGAAAGCGAGCCGCCAGCCAGAAAACGGCCGGCGTGAGCAGAACCCAGAGCATCGACTCGGCAACCGCCAGAAGGTTGAACGGTGACAACAGTGTTCCCTGGGGCTGCATGGATCGCGCATCGAACATGCGACTTGCTATCGTCACCAGCGCGAAGAGCATCCAGAACGCGAAGATGAAGAGGAGCTCGCGCCTGGTTATCCGCGTACCGACGGTGCCGGTATCATGCGGCAGCAGCCCGCTGGATGCCGGGCCGTCGGACGGCTGTCCGGGCGTCCTGCTGGCCGCTGCCCATTCTCGGGTTGTCCCAACCGGCGACCTGTTGCCGATGCTCATCACAGCTTCTCCTGACTCATGGCCGCCCGATCGCACATTCATGCCTCTGTTGTGGCGTGGGCCTGTCGCGGACGGGGCCGTCCCGTGGGGCGCATTAACGCTGAATGCGGAGCACCCGTCATACGTCCAACCATACGTCGTTGCCACCCTCCGCCGACAGCACCACAGTCATGAACCGCACCGGGGCGCATACGAATGGCACCTGTGTGCCACCGATCGGCGAGCGTTGTCGACTGCCGATCGGTGCCGTGAGCTGCCAGGGAACCGAGGGTCGCATGGCGGAAGGGACGTGGAGGCTGCCGCCGCGTGGAGAAGGTCAACCATCGGGCGGCGTGAACGGGTGACATTCGTGCCACCGTCGTGCAATTCGTGACATGCCCGTGCCGCTCGCGCCAGTGAGTGCCACCTGCGCTCACGACATGCGTATGGTAGATGAGAAGCCGCTGGCCAGTTGCTGCGGCGACAGTCCCTTGAAGCCCTGGTGCGACAGCCAGAGCGCACCTTCCGGTAGCAACACCGGTCTTACCCGGAGAAACCGACATGAGCAAGACTCGCATATCCGCACTGATCGTCCTCGTCATGGTAGTCGGCGGTGGACTCTGGTTCTACAAGCGCGCCGAAGCAGGCGGACAGCCCAACTTCCGCTATGGCGCGGTAGAGCGCGGTGATATCCAGTCCACCGTGTCGGCGACCGGCGCGTTGAGCGCGGTCCGCACGGTGCAGGTCGGAACCCAGGTGTCCGGGCAGATATCGGCCATCTACGTCGACTTCAACGACAAGGTGAAGAAGGGCCAGCTCATCGCCCGTATCGACCCCGTGCTGCAGCAGCAGGCGGTGGCCGAGGCGGCAGCGGCGCTGGAGCGTTCCCAGGCGCAGTTCCAGCAGGCCAGGTCGGACTACGAGCGCAACAAGGAGTTGTACGACGCCAAGATCGTCACGGCCACCGAGTTCAGCGCCATCGAGGCCAGCTATGCCGTTGCGAAGTCGAACGTGACGTCGGCACAGATCAGCCTCGACCGGGCGAAGCAGAACCTGGACTATACCTCCATCTACGCACCGATCGACGGCGTGGTGGTGTCGCGTGACGTGGATGTCGGACAGACGGTTGCTGCGAGCATGTCGACGCCACAGCTCTTCCTGATCGCCAACGATCTTTCCCAGATGCAGATCCTGGCCTCGGTCGACGAGAGCGACATCGGGCGCATCCATCCCGGCCAGGACGTCTCGTTCACCGTCAGCGCGTTCCAGAACCGGACGTTCCATGGCAAGGTGGAGCAGGTGCGCCTGCAGTCGGCGACAACGGAGAACGTGGTGAACTACACCGCGGTTGTGAGCGTGGAAAATGAGGATGGGCGGCTCATGCCGGGCATGACGGCGACCGTCAGGTTCGTCACGGACACGGCGAATGACGTGCTGACCGTGCCCAACACCGCTCTTCGCTTCCAGCCGACGCCGGAGATGCTGGCCGGTGCGGAGGGTGTGCGTACCGACAGCGTGGCCACTGCTGCGCGTCCGGCCGGCGGCGACGGTATGCTGGCTGGTGCAGGTCGACCGACAGCCACGGGTGCATCGGGCGGCCAGGGTGGCCCTCCCGGCATGATGCGCCGGAATGGCGGCGCCTCTCCCATGGCGACTATCTGGACCGTCAAGGGTGGCAAGCTGGTGGCGCTGCAGGTACGCACCGGACTGAGCGATGGCCAGCGCACCCAGGTCATGGGTCCGGAGCTCCAGGCCGGCATGCAGATCGTCATCGGCACCAGCACCGGAGCGGCCACGGGGGGCGCGGCGAATCCGTTCCAGCAGTCGCAGCAGCGTCGTGGACCGGGTGGCTTCTGATGACTACCATGGCTGACCAGACCATCATGTCGCCCAGTCCGGCGCAGGCTGCGTCGTCACGCGCGCCGGGAGCGACCGGCAAGCCGGTCATCGAGATCGCTGGCGTGACCAAGGTCTATACGATGGGAGACAACAAGGTCTTCGCACTGCACGGCGTCGACCTCACAGTAGAGAATGGCGAGATGATCGCCATCATGGGCTCCTCAGGTTCCGGAAAGTCCACCCTGATGAACATTCTCGGCTGCCTTGATACACCCACTGCGGGCAGCTACCACCTGGACGGCATACGCGTGGACGGGATGAGCCGCAACCAGCTCGCCGACCTGCGCAACCACAAGCTCGGCTTCGTCTTCCAGGGCTTCAACCTGCTGGCCAGGACGAGCGCGCTGGACAACGTGGAGCTGCCTCTGCTGTACGATCGCGAGGGCCGCTGGAAGGATGGCAAGACGATGCGCCGCATGGCCGTGGCGGCGCTGGAGCGAGTGGGGCTGGGTGAGCGGCTGGACCATCATCCGAGCGAACTCTCGGGCGGCCAGCAGCAGCGCGTTGCGATCGCTCGCGCACTGGTCACGCAGCCCACGCTGTTGCTCGCCGACGAGCCAACGGGCAACCTGGACAGCCATACCACGATCGAGGTCATGGCGCTCTTCCAGGAACTCAATGATGCCGGCATAACGCTGCTCATCGTCACGCACGAACCCGAGGTTGCGCAGTACGCCCGGCGCATCATCGAGCTACGCGACGGCCGCGTCATTCGCGATCACCCGGTAGAGGGACGGCGCGATGCCGCCGCCGACCTCGAGAAGATCCTGGGCGACACCCCTGCCGGAGAGGAGGACGCAGCATGAAGAACACAACCCTGCTCAAGGTCGCTGGCCAGAGCATTCTGAAGAACAAGATGCGCACCATGCTGACAATGCTCGGCATCGTCATCGGCGTCGGTGCGGTGATCATCATGGTCGCCGTCGGCAATGGTGCGCAATCACAGATAGAAGCGCAGATCAAGGGGCTTGGCACGAACATGATCGTCATCACCCCCGGTTCCACCGCCCAGGGCGGGGCGAGCCAGGGCGCCGGCACCTTCAACCGGTTGACCGTCGAGGACGCCGACAAGCTGAAGGAGGAGGCGATCTACGTGACCGAGGTATCGCCGGTGGTCATGACGCGCACCCAGATCATTGGCGGCGTGGGCAACTGGCGCGCGTCGGTGAATGGAGTCAGCACCGATTACCTCAACATCCGCGACTGGGAGGTATCCGACGGAGCGTTGTTCAGCGAGGATGACGTGCGAGCCAAGCGCAAGGTGGTGGTGCTCGGCAAGACGGTCGCCGACAACCTCTTCCCCTTTGGCGGCGCGGTGGGTGCGTCGGTGCAGGTGAGTCGTTCACCGTTCACCGTTGTCGGCGTGCTCGAGCCCAAGGGGCAGACCGCCAGCGGCTCGGACCAGGATGACGTGATCCTGGTGCCCTACACCACGGCGCAGGACAGGCTGAGCGGCCGCAGCTTCCTGGGCCAGATCCTCGCCAGTACCGCCAGCACGAAGGACATTCCGGCGGCGATCGGCGAGATCACGGCCATCATGCGCGAGTCGCATGAACTGGGGAGCAACGAGCCCGACGACTTCACCGTACGCGACCAGACGGCGATCGCCGCCGCGGCGACGAGCACGACGTCGGTGATGACAGGGCTGCTGGCTGCCATCGCCTCCATCTCGTTGATCGTGGGTGGTATCGGGATCATGAACATCATGCTCGTCTCGGTCACCGAGCGCACGCGTGAGATCGGTATCCGCATGGCGATCGGCGCCCGCGGTTCCGACGTCCTCACCCAGTTCCTCATCGAGAGCATCGTCATGAGCGTCCTGGGCGGGATAGTCGGGCTGGCCGTCGGTGTCGGTGGCGCCTCACTGCTCGCGCGTATCACAGGCTGGGCGGTTGCAACGCCCATGTCCGCCGTGCTCCTGGCCGTCGGCTTCTCGGCGGCGGTGGGAGTGTTCTTCGGCTATTACCCGGCCCGCAAGGCAGCCAGCCTGAACCCGATCCAGGCGCTGCGATACGAGTGATGCGAGTCCGGTACCCGCCAGCGACGTCGTTGCAGACGCCGCTGGTGGGTGCGAGGTGCCGCCCAACGACCACTCGATCCGCGCCTGTGCCCATATACAAGAGGAATCCTCGAATGTCGTCCGCCGCCCGTCTCAAGCCCAGTCGCGTTGCCACGATCATGGGGGTCGCCACCTGGGCGATTCTTGCCGTGGCCCCCGCGCCAGCAGCCGCCCAACCACTCGTGCCGTCTCCCGGTACTCCCATCACCCTCACCGACGCGGTGCAGATCGCGCTGAACCAGAACGTGACGGTGCGCCAGGCGCGCAACACGATCGAGCAGAGCGCGACGAACGTGCGTCAGGCGAGGATGCAGTTCCTGCCCAACTTCTCGCTGAACACCGGTACCAATACGAACGTGGGTCGGAACTTCGACCAGAATGAGGGCCGCATCATCAACAAGACGTCGCAGTCGGTGAGCGCTGGTGTCTCCTCGGGCGTGACCATCTTCAACGGCTACCAGAACGTCGCCAATCTGCGCAGCGCACAGGCGAACGAGGAGGCTACCGAGCAGACGTTCTCGCGCACCCAGCAGACCGTCGTCTTCACCGTCGCCTCCAACTTCCTCGCGCTGGTGACCAACCAGGAGCAACTCGGCGTACAGGAACAGAACCTGATAGCCCAGGAAGCACTGCAGGATCAGGTGGAACGTTTCGTCCAGGCAGGCACCCGCGCAGTGTCCGACCTCTATCAGCAGCAGGCTGCTGTGGCCAGCGCGCGTCTGGCGGTGCTCACCGCACGTCAGGCGCTCGACCTGGCGGAGGTGGACCTGGTGCAGACGCTGCAACTGGACCCGTCGCAGGACTACACCTTCGTACCACCGCTCCTCTCCGACACGGCGGCCATCGTGGCTGACTCGCTTCCCGGGTTGCCACGCTACGACCTCGACTCGCTCCTCGCTCAGGCGTTTGTCCAGCGCGCCGATCTTTCGGCGCAACTCTCGCGCCTGGAAGCTGCCGAGCAGTCCATAAGGTCCGCGCGCGGTGGCAGGTTGCCCAGCGTGTCGATGAGTCTCGGCTACAACAGCGCCTACACCAACGCAAACGACCTGGGCTTCTTCAACCAGTTCGATCAGCGACGTGGCGGATCGGTGGGGCTGAGTGTGTCGCTGCCGATCTTCGACCGGGGCAACGCCAGCATTAACACCCAGCAGGCAGAATTGCAGTTGGAGAACGCCCGTCTGACGCTGGAGCAGCAGCGACAGGGCGTGGCGCTGGAGGTGAAGCGCGCACTCCTGGATTACGAGGCGGCCCAGGAGCAGTTGGTGGCGGCTGCTGCCCAGAAGCGCGCCGCCGACCTCGCCGCGACAACGATGCAGGAACGCTATCGGGTGGGAGCGGCGACGCTGGTGGAGGTTACCCAGACACGGGCATCCCAGGTGCAGGCAGCGAGCGCCTACGTGAACGCTCGCTACAACCTCGTCTTCCAGCAGTCGCTGATGTCGTACTACACTGGCGCGTTGAACATCAACCAGACACCACTGGCACCCTGATCAAGCCTGGTTCAGGGCGCCGAGTCGGCGAACTTGATGGTTGTCTCCCGGTCGCTGATCCAGCGCGCCGCGAATGCATCGGCGAACACCATCACCAGCCGGTCCTTGGAGTCGCGCAGCAACTGGACTCCGCTGCCACTGGCCACGCGGCGGATGTCCGCCTCGGGGCCGGTGACCCAGCGCGGATAGCGATAGGGGAATCCTTCCAGCCGCGCCGGTACGCCGTACTCGTGCTCCAGGCGGTGGAGCATGACGTCGAACTGGAGCTGACCCACCGCACCCACCAGGGGAACCGTGGCGTGAGCGGAGTCGGTGAAGAAGACCTGCGCCGCTCCCTCCTCGGTTAGCTGGCGCAGCCCCACGTCGAGCTGCTTCCGGCGTAGCGGATCGGTGATGATTATCCGCGCGAAGTGTTCCGGGGCAAAGCGCGGTATCTCGGCGAACTCCACCCCCGGCGTCTCGGTCACCGTGTCGCCAATGCGTAGCGAGCCACGATCGATGATCCCGACCACATCGCCCGGCCAGGCATCCTCGACGGCAGTCCGCTCCCGCGCCAGGAACTGCTGCGGCGCCGCCAGCCGCACCTTCTTCGACGTCCGCGCCAGGCGCACTTCCATTCCCGCCAGGAAACGCCCCGAGCAGACACGGATGAACGCCACCCGATCGCGGTGCTTGGGATCCATGTTCGCCTGGATCTTGAAGACGAAACCGGAGAACGACGGATCGGTAGGTTCCACCACTGTATCGCCAGCAAGCCTGGGCTGCGGCGGTGGAGCGAGGGTGACGAACTCCTGGAGGAAGGGCTCCACGCCGAAGTTGGTGAGGGCGCTTCCGAAGTAGACCGACGTCAGCTCGCCAGCCTTCAACATCGCCTCGTCGAACGGTTGGCCGGCCTCGTCGAGCAGGCTCAGTTCGCCCCGCAGGCGCTCCATCGCGCCGTCGTCCAGGCGCGCCCGCACCCGTGGGTCGTCAAGTGAGCCAACAGTCTCGTGACCCTTCTGCGAGCCATGCTTGGTGTCGCGATCGAACAGGTGCACGAGATCCTGCCGGCGGTCGTAGACACCCACGAAGACGGAGCCGACGAAGATGGGCCAGTTGGCGGCGTAGCAGGCGATTCCGAGGTCGGCCTCCACGTCGCTGATCAGCTTCAATGGATCCTCGCCGACGCGATCGCACTTGTTGACGAAGGTGAAGATCGGGATTCGTCGCCGCTTGCAGACCTCGAATAGCTGGCGTGTCCGCTCCTCGACGCCGCGCCTGTTATCGAGCAGCATCACCGCGCTGTCGGCGGCGATGAGCGTGCGAAAGGTGTCCTCACCAAAGTCGCCGTGCCCCGGGGTATCCAGCAGGTTCACCCGGCAACCTGCGTAATCGAACTGCATCACGCTCGACGTGACCGATATTCCGCGCTCCTGTTCCAGCTTCATCCAGTCGGAGGTGGCATGTCGCTGGGCGCGACGCGCCTTCACCGAGCCGGCCAGATGGATCGCCCCACCATACAGCAGCAGCTTCTCGGTCAGCGTCGTCTTGCCCGCGTCCGGGTGGCTGATGATGGCGAAGGTCCGTCGACGGGCCACCTCCGTGGCAAGCAAGGCCTCGGCGGTCGCGGTCCCGGTGCTTTCGAGCGTGGTATCCACAGACATCGTATCACGGCGTGATCCTGCCATGGCTGGCCATGGCGCGAACTAAGGCGGCCTGGCCGATAGGGAGGCCGGAGCACGATATCCATGAAAGATAACACGAACCGGAGCGCCGGAGTACGCGCCGGGGATCGAAGGAGGGCGCGACCCCGCAGCCTTCCCTGACGGCTGCTATTTCTCGCCCGTCAGCAGCCCGAGGGCGAGCGCGAACCGCACGTAGTCCGTCCGGTGTGAGAGGCCCAGCTTCTCCTCCACGCGCTGCTTGTAGGTATCCACCGTCTTGGGGCTGATACCAAGCTGGCGGCCGATCTCCGGACCGTTGTAGCCCTCCGCAACCAGGCGCACCACCAGTTGTTCGCGCTCGCTCAGCAGTGCGTACTGCTCGGCCAGCGGGTCCGCCACCGCCGCCGTACGCTGCTCGGAGCGGGAGGCGAGTAGCCGCGCGATCGCTGGCCGCACGTACACCTCGCCGGCAGCCACGACCCGGATGGCGTCCACCAGTTCCCGGTCGGCGGCGTCCTTGGCCAGGTAGCCGCAGGCGCCGGCCTCGAGGAGGGGGATCAGGCGCTCCTCCTCCATGTGCATGGTCAGCACGAGGACGCGCGGCGGATTGGGGAGGGCGAGGAGCGTGCGGGTGGCGGTGAGGCCGTCAGCGGCTCCCATGTCTAGGTCCATCACCACCACGTCCGGGCTCACCTGGCCGGCCACATTCACCGCCGCCAGCCCGTCGGAAGCCTCGCCCACGACCACCACGTCGGGCACGTTGCGCAGCAGTGCCCTGATCCCGGCGCGGAGGATGGTGTGGTCGTCCACAAGAATGATCCGGATAGGCTCGGCCCGGGCCGGCACGCCACGCCGGGCGTAGCGCTGGTGGGTCAATGCCTCACCCAGGCTCGCCAGGGAATCGAAGGGTGGCTCGAGGCCCCTGTGCCCGCGGTCGGGTGGCTCCGGCTGCCTCATGTACCGCTCACTTCGCTGTTGGTAGTCGCTGGCCGTATCCATGAATTCGCATGGAATATTTTGCTGCACGGAACGCGCCAGCTCGCTTGTGCGGCGGGACGCCGGCTCATCACGTCGGCCGTCCGCATGCGTGGACGGTTGCATGCCTGGAAGCGTAGTCGGCCAGGCGCCTGGCACGCTCGCCACGCCTGGCATGCGTGCAGGATCGAGTGCCTGCCGGTCGGGCGACGGAAGCTCTCGTCAATCCCGGCGGGTATGCATCCGGCCGTTGAGGAGCGTACCGGCGGAGATCAGTTGGAGCACAGTACTGGTCTGGCGGAGCTCCTCGTGCAACTGTGCGAGTCGCGTCTCCGGCTCACCGCTCTCGAGCGTGAGATCGTAGTCCACCGTCAGGGGACAGGCTCCGTGCGTCCGTAGCGCCGCGTGGACGTGCACCTCCACCGCTGAGAGCGCCAGGCGAAGCTGCGTGGCAGCTTGTTCCGTACCAGACAGGAGCGCCGCTGCCACCGCCATCAGCAACAGTTCGACGGCATCGGGCATCGCCATCGTTCCTGTCAGGGTCGAGCCCGCCGGCATGCTCATCCACCAGGCTGCATCTGAGCCGATCTCTCCCGGCTTCAGTCTGGCGGACCGGTGCGCTTCCACCCTATACTCCCGTGTCGAACTGTAGCCAGGAACGCTGTGCGACATATTGAGGTCTCCGGCCAGCCGTTGTTGAGGGAGTCTCGCTCGCTCCCAGGGCGGTCGTTTCGATCGGCTGCCTCCGACAGGTCCCACTCCGCGGAGCGGCACGGTTCTGCTGACGGACTGGAAACGGTAAGTATCGCGCTGTCCCGACGTTGTCGGGCAACGACTGACATCCGGTCGCTACACCGGTTTCCCATCACCGGCTTGCCAGGCTCGATCAGTACCGCGCAGTCGACCTTTCCTGGGTCGTCTGCGCTCCGCTCGCCTGGATCATCACGATGAGCGTCTGCCGTCTGTCCAACCCGATTCCCCGACAACCGTAGACCGGAGTCGTCGCAGCCATGTTGCCCTCCACCACCCGGAAGGTCGCGGTAATCATCGGCGCTCTCCTCGTGCTACTGCTGCTGATCGGTGCGTCGACGGTCTACAGCGCGTGGAACACGCGGGTCGCTGCCCGCCAACTGGCTCGTAGTCGGGAGGTGCGCACGGCCGTCGCCACCGTATTTGCCGGAGTCTTCCAGGCGGAGACAGGGGCGCAGGCGCACATCGTAACCGGTGACACGGCATACCTGGCCGACCTCCGAACCGGATTCCGGAGGGCAGACAGTTCGCTTGCCCATGTTCGGTCGCTCATTGATGATGAGCCGCGCCAGTACCGCCGCCTGGATGCGCTGGCCAGTCTCCTGGCCGATCGTCGGGCAGCTCTCGAAGCAGCGATCCGGGAAGAGTTGCCGGGCAGCCCCGTGCGGCCCGAGTATGCTCGAGAAGCTGCCCAGGCACGCGAGCAGATGGTGCGCCTGACCGCACTCCTGGACAGCGTGGATTCTGCGGAGAGTCAACGACTTGCCAACCGGGAGCAGGAGGAAGCACAGACGTCACAGCGGACCAATCTGCTCATCCTCGTGCTGATGGTGTTGGCCGCTGCGCTCGGCGCCTTTGCCATCCGCTCCGTACATCGTGACCTGCTCGGTCGCCGGCGCGCGGAACAGGAACTGCGCTCCGGCGAGGAGCGCTTTCACGCCATCTTCGATCAGACCTTCCAACTGACTGCCCTGCTGGCCCTGGATGGCACCGTCGTTGAGATGAACGAGACCGCCCTGGTCTTCGTGGAAGCGCGGCGGGAGGATGTGGTGGGGCGTGCGTTTTCCGAGCTACCCTGGTGGTACGATTCCGGGCGCACGCTGGTTCGCGAAGCCATAGCCGGCGCTGCCAGAGGAGTCTTCGTGCGTTCGGAGGCGCAGATTCGAGCGCCCAGGAGTGGACTCGCGGCAAGTCTCGACCTCTCGTTCAAGCCGATGCGCGACGCTTCGGGTGCGGTCACCATGCTCATTGCCGAGGGGCGTGACATCACCCAACGGGTCCTGGCCGAATCTGCCCTCCGGGCATCCGAGGCGCGCTTTGCCGGCATCCTCGCTCTCGCCGCCGAGGCGATCATCACACTGGACGGTGATCAGCGCATACTCCACTTCAACACCGGCGCCGAGCGTGTCTTCGGCCATAGCGCCGAGGAGATGATGGGGCAGACGCTGGATCGGCTCCTGCCGGTCCGCTCGAAGGGAGTGCACAGCGGTCTCGTCAGGGATTTCGGGGCCTCGGGCGAGGGTCCGCGGAGCATGGGCCGCGGTCGCCAGATCTTCGGGCTCCATCGGGATGGCCATGAGTTCCCGATAGAGGGTTCCATCTCCACCACGTTGGTGGATGGGGAGCGGCTCTACACCGTTGTCCTGCGCGATGTGACCGATAGTCGACAGACCGAGCTGCGCCAGGCATTCCTTGCCGAGGCCGGCGCCAGCCTGGCGGCAACGCTCGAGTACGAACCGACTCTGGAGCATGTGGTTCGCCTTGCCGTCCCGGTACTGGGCGAGCTGTGCGTGATGGATCTGGACGTAGGCGTGGACGGGCCACGTAGCGTCGTCGCGCACCAGGACCCCGAGCTCGAAGAGGTCATGCGAACCATTCGCCGGCGCTACCCTCCACCCTGGGACGGGCCACATCCCGCAGCAGTCGCGCGCCGCTCGAGAACAGCCTTCCTGATGCAGGAGCTGGACCCCGAAGTGCGGTCGTCCATCATTCTTGACACCGAGCACGAGGCCCTCTTCTCCCGGCTGTCACTGCGATCAGCGCTGTTCGTTCCGCTCATAGCACGCGAAAATGTGATGGGCGTACTGAGCAGCTACAGCTCGTCTCGAGCGCTGACCGATGCCGATCTCGAGCTGGCACAGGAACTGGCCCGTCGCGCCGCGATGGCCATCGACAACGCCCAGTCGTATCGGGCCGCGCGGCGTGCATCCCTTGCCCGTGATGAGGTTCTGGGCGTGGTCTCCCACGACCTGCGCAATCCCCTCAGCGCGATCATCATGTGCGGCGAGGCGCTGATCACGGAGCGCGATCCCGATGAGCTCGCCCATGTGGGCGACGTGATCCGGAGTTCAGCGCGTTGGATGCAGCATCTCATCCGCGACCTTCTGGACGTCACGGCGATCGAGGCTGGAGCTCTCAAGGCGAACATCGAGCCGACCACCGCCGCTGCGGTGATCGAGTCGCTCATGGCGATCCATGCCGGGGCGGCGCGGGAAAATGAAGTGACCATCCAGGCCAGTATTGCGGAAGGAGTCGAGCAGTTCGAGGCCGACCCCGATCGAATCATTCAAGCTCTGGGGAACCTGCTGGCCAACGCGATACGCTTCAGTCCAGCAGGAGCACAGGTGACGCTGGCCGCGACGATGCATGGATCGACCGGGGTCGCGTTCCACGTCAGCGACCGCGGTCCGGGTATCGCTCCCGAACAGCTCCCTCATCTCTTCGACCGCTTCTGGCAGGGGCCCGACGGGCGACGCGGTGGAATTGGCCTGGGATTGCCCATTGCCCGCGGTATCGCCGAGGTGCACGGCGGCTGGGTGAGAGTGCATAGCGAACCGCGGGTGGGAAGCACCTTCTCCCTCGTTCTCCCGCGGGCGCTGCCCAGCCCGGAGTCGGTGCAGGCTGGTGACGATCAGGCGGCTCGCACGATCGTCACCGATTAGCAGCTCAGGGCACAGGCGCAGCCTTGCGCGGCAACATCTCGTCGCGCATTGCCGCCAGATAGGCGAAACTGGCCGCGACCACCGCCTGCTGCATCAGGTCTTCCGGCTGAACTCGATCCAGGAAGTCCATGTTGGAGTGATGAGTGCGTGAGTTGTACTCCAACCGTTCCTGGATGAACTGGAAGCCCGGCAGTCCCACGGCCTCGAACGCCGAGTGGTCGGTCGAGCCGACCGAGCGCGGACCGAGGATGGTCACACCCAACGGTGCCAGCGGCTTGATCCACTCGGCGAAGATGGGCTGGAGCGCCATGTTCTGCTGCATCCAGATGCCCCGGATGCGCCCGGTGCCGTTATCCAGGTTGAAGTAGGCGGCCAGCTTCTCGTAGCCGGGCTTCCGCTGCATGGTGGCCGGGTCGGCGAAGTGTTCCTTCACGTAAGCACGGGAGCCCAGCAGGCCCTGCTCCTCGGCGCCCCAGAGCGCCACCCGGATGGTGCGGCGCGGCCTGGCATCGATCGCCTTGAGGATGCGCATGGCCTCGAGCATCGCCGTGCTGCCGGTGGCGTTGTCGGTGGCGCCAGTGGCTCCGTGCCAGGAATCGAAGTGCGCACCCAACATCACCACCTCGTCCTTCAGGTCGGGATCGGTGCCCGGGATCTCGGCAATGATGTTGAAGCCGTTGCCGCCGGGCGGCTCGTCGTGGAAGCGGGTGCGCACATCCAGCTCCATCCTTACCGGGATGCCCTTCTCGAGCACTCGTACCATCCGGTTGTAATGCTCCACGGCTATGGTGACGGCGGGAAGACCCTGGACACCGTCGTCGGCGCGTGAGCCACCGGCGCCCACGAAGACGGTGCCGCCATCCACGCGCTGCGTCTGCCAGGTGAGGTCGCTGCCGCCGGCGGACATGAAGGAGTCCGAGCCGCGGTCGATGAGGGCAACGGCTCCCTCGTCGATGTAGAACTGCTGTATGCGCTGCTGCAGCGCGCGCGCGTCAGCCATGCTGGGGCGTGGGCTGGCGGGGCGAGCCGGAGCCGTGCGTGCAGCCGGGAGCGATTTCGCCTCCGCGATGTCGTCCTCGTCCATGCGCAGGACGATCCGTCCCTCCAGCATCTTCACCTCGCGCTCCGGCTGGGTGAGGACGATGCGACCGCGCAGCTTGCCGCGGAACTTCGCCATATCAGCCTCGGTGGCGATCGGGGCGAGGACCACGTCGGCCGTGACAGCCCCCTTCGTCCCCACCGTCCATGCCTTGGGCATGCCGATGATGGGCATCACGCGTGGCTCCGTCATGCTCGCCGAGAAACGCTCGAGCGACCAACCCTTGCCGAACGGCCAGCTCTCCTCGTGGATGTTCGAGAGACCCCAGGTGGCCATGCGCTTCTTCACGAAGTCGCCTGCCTCCCTGATTTCCGGCCCGCCGGTCAGGCGAGGTCCATAGACGTCGGTGAGCCACCCGATCGTCTCCATCGCCTGCGAGCGCTGCATGCCCTCCTCACGGATCCGCTCCAGGGTGGCGATGTCTACCTTCCCGGTCGCCTGCGCTGGAACCGAGGCGGGCAGGGTCAGGCAGGTGAGGGCAATGATGGTGGTCGCGAGCTTGTGCATTGCAGCTCCTCAAGGGGTGCCAGTATCGGTATGCCCGACGTGGTTGGATCTGACCTGGATGCGGGAGCCTTCGCTGCCGGGCTCGCGTCGCGTCACTCGAGAGTGGTCCTGCCACAAAATACGCCGGACGGACCGCGGCCGTTGTGCGAGTCAGGGCGCCGCCTGCCCCACTGACAGGGTTTCCCCTACAGGCATGACGGGCAAAGCCTGAGTTTCAGGGGAGTTTCCCTTATTGTCGTCCGCGGACAATGGGGGAAGATTGGATAGTTCGTCCCGTTCCAGCGCGGGACTTTCAGCTATTCGAGTCGCTTCCGGTGCGACCATGCCGCCCCTGGCCAGGAGTCAGAGGCGGCATGCACGATCCATACAGATCCGATTTGCGATGACCGCACCTCCGCTACGGCCGTCCGTAACCGATGCCCACATGTCAGAGTTCGACGATGTTCGGCCCGGCGCGACCCGTCTGGACAGCTTCACCTACGACGATGCCATCGTCCGGAAGTTCCTCCTCGCGACCTTCATCTGGGGGCTCGTCGGCATGTCCGTCGGGCTGCTCGTCGCGTTGCAGCTCGCCAATCCGGTCTTCAACACCGAGCTGCCCTGGCTGAGCTTCGGGCGCCTGCGGCCGTTGCATACCAACGCCGTCATCTTCGCCTTCGTCGGCAACGCCTTCTTCACTGGTTGCTACTACTCCAGCCAGCGGCTGCTGAAGGCGCGGATGTATTCCGACTTCCTCAGCAAGTTCCATTTCTGGGGGTGGCAGGCGATCATCGTTGCCGCCGCCATCACGCTGCCCATGGGCTTCACCCAGACCAAGGAGTACGCGGAGCTGGAATGGCCGATCGACATCGCCATCACGGTGGTCTGGGTGGCGTTCCTGGTCAATCTGGTCGGCACGATGGTGAAGCGACGCGAACGGCATCTCTACGTCGCCATCTGGTTCTACGTGGCCAGCATCGTCACGGTGGCCATGCTGCACATCTTCAACAACCTCGTCATCCCGGCGGGGCTGTTCAAGAGCTACTCCATCTATGCTGGTGTGCAGGACGCGTTCATGCAGTGGTGGTACGGTCACAACGCAGTGGCCTTCGTGCTCACCACGCCGTTCCTCGGGCTGATGTACTATTTCCTGCCCAAGGCCGCCGAGCGTCCCATATACAGCTACAAGCTGAGCATCCTGCACTTCTGGTCGCTCATCTTCCTCTACATCTGGGCCGGTCCGCACCACCTGCACTACACGGCGCTTCCGGAGTGGGCAGCCACGCTGGGCATGATCTTCTCCGTGATGCTCTGGATGCCTTCGTGGGGCGGCATGATCAACGGCCTCCTGACGCTGCGTGGCGCCTGGCACAAGGTGGTCGAGGATCCGGTCCTCAAGTTCTTCGTGGTGGGCATCACTGCCTACGGCATGGCCACCTTCGAGGGACCGATGCTGTCGGTGAAGACGGTGAGCGCGCTCGCCCACTACACCGACTGGATCATCGCCCACGTTCATACGGGCGCCCTCGGGTGGAACGGTTTCATAACCTTCGGCATGATGTACTGGCTCATGCCGCGTCTCTTCCAGACCCCGCTCTACAGCCGCAAGGCGGCCGAGCTGCACTTCTGGATCGCCAGCTTCGGCATCGTGCTCTACGTGGCGTCCATCTACAGCGCCGGCGTGACACAGGGTCTCATGTGGCGTGCGTTCGATGAGACCGGGCGGTTGGCATACCCCGACTTCGTGGAGACGGTCGTCAAGCTTCTCCCCATGTACTGGGTGCGCGTGGCCGGCGGCTCGCTCTACATCGTCGGCATGCTGTTGATGGGCTGGAACGTTCTGATGACGTGGCGAAACAGGCCGGCGCAGTATGAGGAGCCCGTGGTTACCGCTGCTCCATTGTCCGGGCGGTACGTGGAACCGGTTCCGGCAGCGGTTCCGACCGGAGGTGCACGGAAGGGGCCGATAGGTCGCTTCGCGGCCATGGACTGGCACCGCAGGTGGGAGCGCATGCCGATCTTCTTCACGGTGATGACGCTCGTTGCGGTGGCGGTCGCCTCGCTGTTCGAGATCATTCCCACCTTCCTCATCCGCTCCAACGTGCCGACGATCGCGTCGGTGAAGCCGTACACGCCGCTCGAGTTGGCAGGTCGCGACCTCTACATTCGCGAGGGGTGCGTGAACTGCCACTCGCAGATGATCCGACCGTTGCGGCACGAGACGGAGCGCTATGGTGAGTACTCCAAGCCCGGCGAGTTCGTCTACGATCACCCATTTCTCTGGGGCTCGCGGCGTATAGGCCCGGACCTCGCGCGGGTGGGCGGCAAGTACCCGCATCTCTGGCACGTCCGGCACATGGAGGACCCGCAGGCGATCACGGCCAGGTCCGTCATGCCTGCCTATCCGCGCATGCTCAGCGCCCCGCTCGACTTCGAGCGTATCCAGAAAGCGGTTGACGCCATGGCGATGCTCGGCGTGCCGTACGGGGACGCAGTGAACAATGCTCCGGCGCTCGCCCGCGCGCAGGCGGCGGAGATCGGGGCCGAGATCGAGGCCCAGGGCGGCCCGGCGGGGCTCGGTGACAGGGAGATAGTGGCCATGGTCGCGTATCTGCAGCGGCTGGGCGTGGACGCCACGCGCACACCGGCGGCTACGGCCAGTACCGCCGAGATCATTGCCCCGTGAGCCGGACTGACAGATGAAACTCTCCGACATCATGAGCGCCGCGAATCTCACCATCTACCCTCGTATCGCGCTCATCCTCTTCCTCCTCGCCTTCATCGTCGTCGTGGCGCGTCTGTTCCTGTCCAGGAATGCCGCGCAATGGAAGCACGATGCCTCGCTTCCGCTGGACGACGTCAACGATCGTTTCGCCAACAGCAGCCGCAAGGATGGTTCAGATGACTCCTGAGTCGAACGGGGACCGGCCTCCCGTGGCCGGGGAAGAGGCTCGCATTCTCGACCATGAATACGACGGCATCAAGGAGTATGACAATCCGATGCCGCGATGGTGGGTGAACATGTTCTGGGCCACCATCGTCTTCTCCATCATCTACGCGATCAACGTTGGCCCGGTGGGATCGGGCGACGGCTGGATAGCGAACTATGAGGCCGACATGGTGGCGTTCCGGGAGCAGCATCCGGAGGGCGCGCCGACGGCAGACGCCAGCCAACTGGCGGCTCTCGCCAGCGACCCGTCGGTGCTGGCCCATGGCAAGACGGTCTATGGCCAGATGTGCGCTGCCTGTCATGGCGATGACGGCGGAGGTACGATCGGTCCCAACCTCACCGACGACTACTGGCTCCATGGTCCCAGCCTGCCGGAGATCCTTCACACGGTCAGCGTCGGCGTGCCGGCCAAGGGGATGCCCGCCTGGGACAAGATGCTCAAGCCCGAGGACGTCAACGCGGTGGTCGTCTACGTAGCCACGCTCCGCGGCACCAGGCCGGCCAATCCCAAGGCGCCAGAGGGCGCACTGGTCAACCCGTGAGCCTGCCCGCCGCGACCGGTCGCCTGACCGGACGCGGCGATGGCGAGCGATGACGACCCATGATCCGGTAGTCGGCAGTCAGTGCAACCTGAGGTATCGCATGGCCACTCAGTCCACCAATCGCGCACCGTCAGCTTCCGGCATCCCGGTGGCCGGAGGTCGGGTGCTGCCCACGCTGAATGTGGATGGCTCGCGACGCTGGCTCCGGCCCAGGCCGGCGCCAGGCCGGCACTGGCAGCGCCGACGGGCGGTGGCGTACGCGCTGATGCTGCTCTTTCTGTCCATCCCTTACATCCATTTCCGCGGCCGGCCGCTCGTCCTGCTGGACCTGCCGCGGCGCGAGTTCACGCTGGTGGGCACCACATTCCTGCCCACGGATACGCTGCTGCTCATGCTGCTGTTGCTGAGCATCGTCGTCTCCATCTTCCTGCTCACTGCGCTCTTCGGAAGGGTCTGGTGTGGCTGGGGTTGTCCCCAGACGGTGTACATGGAGTTCCTCTTCCGGCCGATCGAGCGGCTGGTGGAGGGGGGACGCAGCGGCTCGCTCGCCATGGATCGCGAGGGTCGTCACTTCCACCCGCGCAGGCTACTCAAGTACGCCATCTACTTCGCGCTGTCGCTCTTCCTGGCCCACACCTTCCTCGCCTACTTCGTGGGTGTGGAACAGTTGGCCACCTGGGTCCGCCGGTCACCGTTCGACCACCCCACGTCGTTCCTCGTGATGGCCGGAACGACGGCGCTCATCTTCTTCGACTTCACCTACTTCCGCGAGCAGACCTGCATCGTGGCCTGCCCGTACGGGCGTTGGCAGTCGGTGCTGCTCGACCGTCAGTCGCTCATCGTAGCCTACGACTACGAGCGAGGTGAGCCGAGGACGAAGGGGCGGGTACAGGCAGCGGACGCTGGCGATTGCATAGACTGTGGCGCCTGCGTGCAGACCTGCCCCACGGGAATAGATATCCGCGACGGACTGCAGATGGAGTGCATCCACTGTACGCAGTGCGCCGATGCCTGTGACGAGATCATGCGCCGGGTGGATCGTCCCGAAGGTCTCATTCGCTACACCACGCAGGACGCCCTGCAGGGCGGCAGGAGTGGCTGGCTACGCCCACGTGTGGTGCTCTATCCCGTCGCGTTGCTCCTCTTTCTCGGCGCGTTCACCTGGGCCATCGTCAGCCGCGCCGACGCCGAAGTGACACTGCTGCGGGGCATCGGGGCACCCTTCGCCCAGGGAGTGGATGGCTTGGTGAGCAATCAGGTGCGGGTGAAGGTGGTGAACCGCTCACGTGAGTCACATGACTACCAGATCACGGTCGAGGGCGCGCCGGGGGCGAGTGTCATAGCTCCGGAGAACCCACTCCGCGTGGCGGCTGGTGGCATGGCCACGACGAGCATCTTCGTCCTCCTGCCGCCGTCCGCGTTCACCCACGGCGAGCGGGCCGTGGTGGTACGTGTGGACGACGGCGCCGGCTTCTCCCATTCCACGAACTGGCGACTGGCCGGTCCGAGCACGTCGACCGTGCCAGCGGCCACGGAGCCCGATGGCAACAACACCAGAGGTGGCAGTTGAGTGATCCGGTAACCGCCCCCGATCGCCCGCGCTCGCGCGGGCTCGGCTGGCCGATAGCCATGTCGGCGATCCTGGGCTTCACGGTCGTCGTCAACCTGTTCGTCTTTCGCCTGGCCGCCAGCGACCCGTCGTTCTCCGTGGAACCGTCGTACTACCAGAAGGCGGTGCACTGGGACGATGAACTGGCCCAGCGTCGCCACAATGCCGACCTGGGTTGGCAGGCAACCACCCAACTGGTGGCGTCGAACGATGGCCTCAGCCGGTTGCGCGTACGACTCACCGACTCCGCGGGCGTACCGCTGGATGGGGCACAGGTGCGCCTGCAGGCATTTGCCATCAATCGTGCCTCCCAGGTGACCAGTCTGGCCCTGTCGGCGTCCGACGACCCGTCGGGCGGCGTCTACTCGGCGGTCATGCCTGACGGCGGGTCGGGTCGCTGGGAGCTGAAGCTGGATGTCATTCGCGAGAGCGAACGGTTCACCTCAGTGAGCCGGGTGGAGCGGCCGAAGTGACACTGGCACTGGCTGTGCTCCTTGCCAGCCTGGTCGGAAGCCCCCACTGCGCCGGAATGTGTGGTGGTTTCGTCTGCTTCTATGCCGGCGGTAGCGCTGGCACCGCCGGCCGGGCGTCAGCCGGTGTCGGTGGTTGGGCCCACACGGCCTACAACGGCGGTCGACTGTTCTCCTATGTCGCCCTCGGGACGCTCGCTGGCGCGGCTGGCGCCGGACTGGACGCCGCGGGCAGGCTTGCCGGCCTGTCGCGGCTGGCAGCCATTGTCGCCGGCACGCTGATGGTGGGTTGGGGTGTCTCCCGGCTCGGCGTGCTGGGGGGAATCCGCGTCCCCATGCCGGGTGGATCGGCTTCGGCGCGCGCAGCGTTGGGTGGCCTGCTGGCTCGCGCTCGCGGGCGTCCGCCAGTGGTGCGCGCGGCGGCTACCGGCCTGCTCACCACGCTCCTCCCGTGCGGCTGGCTCTACGCCTTCGTCGTCACCGCCGCGGGTACCGGAAGTGCCGCCGGGGGTGCGCTGGTGATGCTCGCCTTCTGGGCTGGCACGCTCCCCATGCTCGTTGCCGTGGGTGTCGGTGCCCATCGACTGGCTGGCCCGCTGGGCCGTCGTCTGCCGGCTGCCAGCGCCATCTTCGTCGTCGCTCTCGGGCTACTCTCCATCGCTGGCAAGCTGCGCACCGACATCACGCTCCCCGCGCTCCTGCAGCAGGCCTCGGATGCCGCATCCGGCGGAGAGCCCGTGAACGCCGTTCCGTCCAGCCGCGAGGCCAGCCATGCCGGGCACTGACACGCTGTTGCATCCCGAGCTGGACCGGTCGACGGACTCGGTCAAGGCGGGCGCGAGCGCCGGCGAAGCGGCCCGGCCGCAGGCACCGGCGCGCCCGCTCGGGATGACGTGCGCTCATTGCTCGAGTGAGGTTCCGGCGGGGCTGGCAAGTGGCTCGGAAGCCGATCTGCAATTCTGCTGCGCCGGCTGTCGAACCGCCTTCGCGATCCTGAGTGACCACGGCCTGGGCGGCTACTACTCCCTCTCCGAGCGCCGTGACGCGCCGGTGAGGGCGAGCGACCGCAGCTACGAGGAGTTCGATCATGAGGCCTTTCATGATCTCTATGTGCAGCGGACGTCCGACGGCCTGTCGCGCGTGGAACTCTACCTGGAAGGGGTGCACTGCGCCTCCTGCGTCTGGCTGGTGGAACGGGTGCCGATGCTCCTGCCAGGGGTGGTGCGCGCGGAGCTGAACGTACGACGCTCCCTGGCTCGCGTGGAGTGGGACGACAGCGCGATCCCGCTCTCCGCCGTCGCCCGTGGCCTGGACCGGCTGGGCTATGCCCCACATCCGTTCCGTGGCGTGCGTGCCGAGGAAGTTCGCCGACGCGAGGACCGGGCAATGCTCGGGCGCGTCGGGATCGCCGGTGCCATTGCCATGAACGTCATGCTCGCCGCCATAGCCATGTACAGCGGCTGGCCAGCGGGCATCGAGGCAGAGTACCAGCGGCTGTTCCGGTGGGCGAGCTTCATCCTCACCACGATCACGATCGCCTGGCCGGGTCGCGTCTTCCTGACCGGTGCCGTGGCAGCGTTGCGTACCCGCTCGCTCCACATGGACGTGCCGATCGCCCTCGCGCTCGTCGTGGGACTGGCCCGGGGCGCGGTGAACACGGTGCTCGATTCGGGCCCGATCTATTTCGACGGGTTGGCCACCCTGGTCTTCGCCCTCCTTGCCGGCCGCTACCTGCAGCAGCGCGGTCAACGTGCCGCTGCCGATTCGGCGGAACTCCTCTACTCCCTGTCCCCCACCGCGGCGCGGGTGGTGGAGGCCGACGGTGCGGGGGAACAGGTGCGCGAGCTACCCGCCGCGGCGCTGCTTCCGGGAATGCTCCTGGACGTGCGCGCCGGCGACACGCTGGCCGCCGACGGCGTGGTGGAGACCGGTGAATCCACCCTCGACCTCTCCCTGCTCACGGGCGAGTCACTGCCGGAGTCGGTGTCTGCCGGATCGGTCGTCTATGCTGGCACGGTCAATCTCACCTCGCCGTTCCGGCTGCGCGTGACACGGGCGGGCGAGGCCAGCCGGCTGGCCAACATCCTGCGCCAGGTCGAGGATGGAGAGCAGCGCCGGGCACCGGTGGTGAAGCTGGCCGATCGCCTGGCAGGTCGCTTCGTGGCAGCGGTGCTGGTGCTCGCCGCCATCACCGTGGCCGTCTGGTGGGGCCGCGACCCGGCGTTGGCGGTGGATCACGCCATCGCCCTCCTGATCGTGACCTGTCCGTGCGCCCTCGCGCTCGCCACCCCGTTGGCGGTGAGCGTTGCGGTGGGTCGCGCAGCGCGCACGGGGATTCTCATCAAGGGCGGTGACGCGCTGGAGCAGTTGGCCCGGCCGGCGACGATCCTGCTCGACAAGACTGGCACCGTCACACAAGCCCGGACGGCGCTGGAGTGGTGGGACGGGCCGGCCTGGGTTCGGCCGCTGGTGCTGGGCCTGGAGAGTGGCTCGCGTCACCCGCTTGCCGAAGGTTTCCGGCGCGCCTGGCCGGATGTGGCTCCCGCCAGTGCGACCGGGACCTCCCACGTCATGGGTGGAGGTATAGTGGGCACGGTGGACGGCTCGCTCGTGGCGGTGGGTTCGCCATCGTTCGTGCGGCAGCGGGCGACTGGCGGCGAGACCCTGGGTGCGGACGCACACCTTGCACTCACACCTGTCCTCGTAGCCGTGGACGGCGAGGTGGTGGCGGCGGCCGGCTTCGGTGATCCGCTCCGGCCCGATGCCGCGGCCTCGGTGGAACTGCTGCGCGCCCGCGGTTGGCACGTCAGGCTTCTCTCCGGTGACGCGCCCGCGGTGGTCGCCGCCGCCGGACGACAGTTGGGTATCCCCGTCGAGGACTGCATTGGAGGGGCGGCGCCCGAGGAGAAGGCGCGCGTGGTGAGGGAGACGGCACGCGATGGCCGTGTGGTGATGGTGGGCGATGGCGTCAACGATGCGGCGGCGATCGCCGCCGCGTCCGTGGGGATCGGCGTGCACGGCGGCGCCGAATCGTCGCTGGCAACGGCAGATGTCTACCTCAGCACGCCAGGCCTCGCCCCGCTGGTGAGCCTGGTGGAGGGCGCCGAGCGCACGATGCGCGTGATCCGACGCAATATCCTCTTCTCCCTCACCTACAACGTCATTGCCGCCGCGCTGGCCATCGCCGGGCTCCTCAATCCTCTCGTAGCCGCCATCCTGATGCCGGCGAGTTCGCTCACTGTCGTACTCGCCTCCTGGCGCAGCCGGACGTTCGTCGCCGATGTTCGAGGCGTGGCGTGAGCGTCCTCTACATCGTCTTCCCGCTCGCCCTGCTGATCGTCGCGATAGCGGTGGCTGCGTACGTCTGGGCCACCCGGAGCGGTCAGTTGGACGACCTGGAGACGCCCGCCCTGCGCATGCTGCACGACGACAGTGATGCCCCCCACAAGCCTCCTCGTGAGGCCGGCTCGACAGGAAGCGCGACCGGGGACGACCGTTCGTCCGCGGGAACGGACTAGGCAGCTCGAGCGCGCTGCCGGACGTTCCATGGCAGAGCCCGGTACCGTCGGACTTACCCGGACAGACGGCGAAGGCCGAGGGTTGCAGAGTGGCAGCGTCCGGATGAGTCCATGACGTCACGCAAGGTACGTCAGCGCCCGGACGGAATCCGCCGCACGGAGGCACTCCATGTACGTCCTGTCAACCTCTCACCCCGCCAGCTCCGGGAACGACGTAAACCTCACCAGCAGCGGTCGCTGGTCGTCGCAGATCCTCTCATGAGCGGCGCGTCGAGCGTCGGGATGCCCGGAGTGGTCGGGCCCCACGCACCGCGCGACTGCGTGGTCGGCACGGAGTGTTCGCGGGCGCGGGGTATCGCGCTCTACCTGGAAGATGGAGGAGAGCGCGGGCCCGGCATTACCGAGCGATTGGCGCTTGCCCAGCGCGATGTGGGGTTGCTGGTGGCTCCGGTGATCGCGGCCCGGCCCGGCGGTGAGGAGGAGGTCGGCGCCAGCCCGGAGATCCTCGCCCATCGCGACCGGCTGGCCGAGGCGTTGATCGAGACGGCTGAACACGTCCTTGCCACTGCGGCCGGTCGCGGCCTGCCGCTGGTCGTGATTGCCGAGGGTGTGGCGGCAGCGGCGGCACTGCGTGCCGCGGCCCGCTGCCCGGCATCGTTCGCCGCCCTCGTCCTGGTGGATGGTCGCGTGGACCTCGCCGACTCCGTTCTCGGCGCCATCCGTGTTCCGCTGCTCCTTGTCGTCGACAACCGGCAGCCAGTGCTCGTCGCCCTGAACCGGCTCGCCCTGACCGCCCTGCATCCTGCCGCGCGGCTGGTCGAGCTTCCGGCGGATGGAAACTCGCGCGGAGACGAGGATTGCTGCGCCACCGCACTACATGTCATGCGCGGCTGGCTCGCCACCGTTCCAGCACTCAACCAACGCCCGAACTCCAGTTGGACATCGCGAAAGGTCATTCGCGCCACCGCCGCCAGGATACGTGCGGCGGTGACTACGGCGACGGGCGAGACGGACCCTGGCGACGCTTCACGGCACCTCTGGCCAGCGCTCTGATCTGCGCCTCCATCCGGTGTCGGATACCCCCTGATCAGTTGGGCGCCCCTTCGTGCCCTCGTACCGTCGTGCCTCTAGGCCTGCCCCTCTCTCGGCCCCCGCACCCGCCCCCACGGTCGGCACGCGAGACCGACCAGCTCGCAGAAGAGCCGCCTGCGCGCCTGACTCTCCTCCAAGCGGTACATGGGAACCGTCGGCCCGGAGCTCCCAGGCCGAGGCGTCGTCGAGATACAACGCCAGTAGCCGATCGAGCGAGGAGCGACATGCGGCATCGCGCACAGGTACCAGCAGTTCCACACGACGGCGCAGGTTGCGAGGCCGGAGATCGGCCGAGCCTATGAGATACACGGGATCGCCGCCGTTGGCGAAGCGGAGTACGCGGGAATGTTCGAGGAAGCGCCCCACCACCGAGATCACGCGGATCCGCTCCGAGATGCCGGGCACGCCGGGACGCAGCGTGCAGACGCCGCGGCAGATCACGTCCACCCTGACTCCTGCCTGCGAGGCGCGGTACAACGCACGCACCACGTCCGGATCGGAGAGGCCGTTCAGTTTCATCGTGATGCCCGACTCGCGGCCGGCACGAGCATGCGCCGCCTCATTCCCGATTCGCTCGAGCAGCGCGGGCAGTAGCTGGCGCGGCGCCACGAGTGTGCCCCGTCCGAGCGGGTTGGGGGCGCCGGCGCTCCCGGTGAGCTCGTTGAACAGCTCGGCGACATCGGTCACCACGTCCTCATCCGCCGTGAACAGTCCGACGTCGGTGTAGCTCGCCGCGTTGCGCGGATCGTAATTGCCGGTGCCCACGTGAACGTAGCGACGCAGCCGGTCTGCATCGCGCCGCACGACAAGGGCGATCTTGGCGTGCGTCTTGAGCCCCGTTATGCCATAAACGACACGACCGCCGGCGCGTTCGAGCGCACGAGCCCAGCGCACATTGCGCTCCTCGTCGAACCGCGCCTTCAGTTCGATGATCGCGACCACGTCCTTGCCCTGGCGGGCTGCGGACGTGAGTGCCGCCACCACCGGTGAGTGATCGCCGACGCGGTAGAGGGTGATCCTGATCGCGGTGACCGTCGGATCGTCGGCCGCCTCCTCGAGGAAGCGGAGCACCGTCGCCTCGAACGAGTCGAACGGATGATGCACGAGAAGGTCGCGCTCACGTATGGCGTCCAGCAGCGAAGCTTCCGTGGCCAGTGGCGCCGAGGGCGTGAATGGCGGGAACTCCAGGGGCGGCTGGCCAGCTTTCGGTTCGGGCCGTGGCAGGCCGGAAAGCGCCCGCAGGTCGATCAGGCCGTCGATCGGCTGGATGATATCGTGCCCCAGCGATAGCATCGCCGCGGCGGGCTCGCGGCGCAGGTCCTCCAGGATCAGGTCACGCAGATAGGTGGGCATCGCGCGCTCCACCTCCACCCGTACCGCGGCATTCCGCGGGCGAGCCCCGCTTGCTGCCTCCACCGCCTCGAGCATGTCGTCGGCCCCGATCTCGTCCAGGGAGAGCGCACCGCCGCGGGTGACACGGAAGAGATGCGCCTGTTCCACCACCGCGCGCGGATACAGCAGATCCAGGCAGCCGCGGATCACCTCCTCGATCGGTACCACGACCCGCCGACCATGAGTTGCCGTGTCGACCGCGAGAAAACGGGGCAATGTTTCCGGTAGGGTCACCTCGGCGAATCGAGCTGCCGCGCTCGGGTCGTCGCGCAGCATCACGGCCATGGAGAGGGCAAGGTGCTGCAGGTGGGGTAGCGGGTGACCCGCGCTGAGCGTCATCGCGAACGGGGTGAGCGCGGGTTGTATCTCGTCCTGGAATCTCTCCCGCAGTGCAGCGCGCACTGTCGGTGCGAGCTCGGCCCAACTGGCGACGATCACTCCTCGTACTCGCAGGGCACCCTCGCACGACCGCCAGCAGCGCGCCTGTCGACCGGCCAGGGTGGCCAGACGTTCCTGCACTGCCTCCAACTGTTCAATGGCCGTCATCTCACCCGCTGACTCATCCTCGGTCAGCTCGTCCCTCGCAGCTCGCAACCCGGCCAGGCGCACCGATACGTACTCATCGACGTTGGCCGCGACTATGGCCAGGAACCTCAGGCGCTCCTGCAGCGGGGTGCGCGGGTCCTCGGCCATGGCGAGCACACGTTCCTGGAAGGCGAGCAGCCCGATTTCCGGGTCGAGGAACTCGGCCGGTGCGCGCGGCTGGAGCTCGGAAGGCACGCGGTGACCGCGGTTGATCGACAGGATGGCTGACTCGCGAGGCTCGTGGCGCGCCCACTTGAGGCGCAGCTCGGCCCACTCGAGCGGGTGCGGTGCGCCAGGCGCGAGACCGAACCGCGAGAGCAGCGCGTCGGCGATCCACGTCAACTCATGGCCGCGGCCGCGTAGACGATGGACACAGAGCTGGCGCAGCGTTCCGGCGACGTCAGCCTCGCGCAACGTGATCTGGTCGCAGTGCAGCAACACACGTGGCCTGCGGAGCCAGTCAGTCGCCGCCGCCATCGTCAGGCGGTCCACCTCCAGCACCGCGTAGGGGACGAGCGTGGCGGGATCCACGACGGCACGAAGGCGGCGCCCGGGTGACGTGTCCTCGGCGAGCGCGGCCGGCGCCGTCGTGGAACGCACGTTCGCGGTGATGCGCTCACCCGCCCCGAAGCGACCTCCCTCTCGCGCCGCCATGTCGAGCGAGAGTACGCGCCGGTCGTCCGTGCCGAGCCGCAGCCGGCAGACCATGCCTCGCCGGCGCAGGATACTGTCCGGAGTATCCAGGTACATGTCGCGGTGCAGTGACCTTGCAGGCCGTCCGACACGCAGCCCTGCTGGCAACGCGGTCGCGATACTCTCGAGTTGCTCCCGCGTCGCCACCGCGAAGCGGAGTAGTCGCCCGGCGTCTGCCGGCCGCACGTCGACGTTGTCATCCGGAGACATCCGCATTACTTCCCGCCGCACCGATCAATTATCCGTGAACGCAAGGTGCGTGGGTCGTTGATCGTCCGGTAGAACTCGTCGAAATAGCGCAGCGTGCGTTCCACGGTGCGCGGCCGCAGCAGGCGGCCCACCTCGTCCTCATAGAGGGCGGTGATTGCCGCACGACGGTCGTTGAACAGGGAGACGACCGCTGCGACGTGTTCGTCGCCCACGCAGTAGCCGCGGTAGACACGCTCACGGACGTCACGGATGTGTAGCTGCGGCGCCGGGACGGCGTATTCCGCGTCCACCGCCCCCGAGTAGTCGAAGTCGTACGCGACGGGAATGTACGCACCGTCCTTGAACAGCACCTCCGCATTGTGCTGTGCGTGCACGGACCAGTCGGTGTTGCCGATCATGTACTGGAAGACGGCGTAGAGCACATGCTGGTAGGGATCCAGGTCGTGGCCGGTGAATCCCCTGATATCGCTGGTCTCAGCGCCAACCCTTCTCGCCAGTGCCGCCGGCTCCTCCAGAAGGAAGGCCCAGCGTGTTGTGCGCACCCGGCCGTTCGCACTGTCCGCGTACGACAGGCGCAGCAGTCGCGTGCGATGGCTGAACGGAGTCAGGAGCTGGTAGATGCGGTAGAGTTGCAACTCCTGCAGCACGTACTCCTCGAATCGGTCGGAGTCGCGGCAGTAGTTCACCAGCTTGGGCTTGTCCACGCCGGCCAGCAGTGTGCCCCGGGTGCTGTCGCCCCAGAAATTCAGGCGCAGTGGCGGGAAGTGGCAGTTGCGCAGCCGCCAGATGCCCCGCGTTCGCGCGCGCAGCGGCATGCGGGCCGGAGTGCCATCGTCATTGACATAGATGATTGTGGCCGGGCGCCATGGGGCGTCCTCGTCCCGATCACGTCGCAGACGATCCAGGTTGGCGGTGAACGTGAAAACGAGTGGCGTCACCGATTCGTATAACGGCGCCGGCAGACGACCGGGTTTCGCTGCCAGGCTGTCGACACCCGGCGATGGTTGTACGACCGGCGTCCCGACGCTCTGGGGCCGCAGCACCGCGGGCACCGCGAGGAGCAACGCGAGCCATGCGGGGCCCGGAAGTCGAGGAGAAGCGGTGTTGCTGAACATCATCACCTCCGGACAGGGGTTGCCGGTGGGGCGTGGCGTGGCCCCCCTCTCACTCCAGTTCGACGTCGATCACGTGCTCCCCCACCGCCGTACGCACATACTCCAGCAACTCGGCCGGCTGCATGTTCTTCCGGAGCACCGCGTGGTAGGCGATGACCGCGGTGCCGTCGCCGTCCGGCTGCACTCCGCCGTAGCGCCAGCGCTTGAGCACGCTACCCAGGATGGGCTCGACGACACGACGCGATGAATCCGGTTCATGGGTGCGGACACGGAGCACCATCTCCTGTCGCTCCTCCGCGGCGCCGTTCTCCTGCGGCTCGTTCAGGTGGGCGCGGCGTTCGGCACGGCTCATCAGCGCCTGCAATTGCTCACTGCTCATGTCGCGAAAGAGCTCCTCGTCAACCCTGGCCACGAACGTCCCCGTGCGGCTGAGATGATCGAGCGCCTGCTGGAGCCGGCGGTCGCCGGCCGCTCCGTCAAGGTGCGCCGGTTGTCGCCCGAACTCGGTGTACCAGAGGAGCAGGATGATGACGTTGAAGAACACCGACAGTACAGCCGCCACCGGCAGGTCCACCGCTGCGGCAAGGCCGATGCCGGTGGCCAGGAAGACGTACATGGCGTCCTTGCTGTCATCCAGCGCGGTGCGGAAGCGGACGGCTGCAACTATGCCGGCAAGGCCGAAGGCGAGCGCCAGGCTGTCCTTCACGAGCACGACGACGCCGGCGACTATCATGGGCAGGATGACGAGCGTCTGGACCACCGACTGCTGGTAGCCACGCTTGCTCCGCGTGAGTCGGTAGACCCAGGCGATCGGCAGGGAGAGGAGCACCGCTGTGGCCATGGCCAGCAGGACAGTGGGAGCGAGCGTTCCCGTGTCCCGCGGCGCCACGGCGGCGCGCAGTGTGTCCGCCGCACCGCCGCCGGTGCGCATCGCGTCGGTCACCGACGGCATGGCTGCCGGCAGCCAGGCGCAGGCGCGCCAGAGCACGGCGACCGACGCGAACAGCAATGCGTAGTAGATCGCCGAGCGCAGCACGAGATTCTCGGCCAGTCGTGCAGCGAGGTGGTGCGGACGGAATGCCATCATGTGGCAACGCTCCGGGACGGGCGCCCAATATTCGTCATGGCGGCCGTGGGCGCCATAGGGAAGGTCCGGAGCGAGCGTGCGAGATCCGACTATTGCCTCCACGACGGTCATGCTCAACTTTGGAGCGACCCGGATCGCGGAATGGTGCGCATGATCTTTCCTCGCGGTGCCCTGTTGACGGTCGTGGCGATGCTCGCCCTCTCGTGGCGCGCACCGGCGCTGGCCGATGCCGCGCGTGATGGACCAGCCGGCGAGGTCGCGACACCCGCCCTGGTCGTGCTCATCACGGTGGACCAGATGCGGGCGGACTACCTGGACCGATTCGGGCCGCAGCTGACTGGCGGGCTGGGCCGTCTGGTCACTGAAGGCGCGCGCTTCACCGACGCCCACCAGGATCACGCGATCACCGAGACCGCGCCGGGGCACGCAACGCTCCTCTCGGGGCGCGAGCCTCGCTCCACCGGCATAGTCTCCAACTGGGAGGGGGTGGAGGACGACCAGCAACCGCTGCTCGATGGCGCGCCGGGAGAGGGGGCGTCGCCGGCGCGATTCCGCGGCACCGTCCTCATCGACTGGCTCCAGGCCCGCGACCGACGTGCGCGCCAGCTCTCCGTGGCCGGCAAGGATCGCGGCGCGATCCTGCCTGCCGGCCGGTCGCGCTCTCTCGTCTACTGGTACGCGGAGAACGGCCGGTTCACCACCAGCCGCTACTACGCCGACAGGCTGCCCGACTGGGTGACGGGATTCAACGACCGCGGCGTTGCCCGCCGCCTCGCCGGACAGCGCTGGACACTACTCCTGCCCGATTCTGCGTACCCCGAGGCGGACGACGTGGCCATCGAGGGTGCGGGCCGCGACAACGTCTTTCCCCACCTGCTCTCCGCCGACAGCGCGCAGGTCACGACGCAGTTGCGGGGGACCCCCTTCCTGGACGGGATCGTCCTCGATTTCGCGCTGGACGGCCTGCAGGCAGTAGGCCTTGGGCGCGGTCCGCGCACCGACGTGCTCAGTATCTCCCTGTCGTCGACCGACGCGATCGGGCACCGCTTCGGGCCCGACTCGCGTGAGATGCACGACCAGATCCTGCGGCTGGACCGCGCGCTGGGCGGCTTTCTGGATTCGCTGTATCGACTACGCGCGCCGGAGAGCGTGCTGGTGGTGCTGACGGCCGACCACGGCATCGGAACCATTCCCGAGTTGGCACCGCCCGACGTTCAACCCATGCCCACACGGCTGGATCCGGACCAGGCAGTACGTCCGGTGCGCGAGGCGCTGGCAGCTCGTACCGCGGATCCCGACGCGCTCTACTTCGACGGCCGTCTGCTCATCGCCCTCGACCGGAAGGGATGGGGTAGAGTGGGTGTGAGCGCGGATTCGGTCCTCGCCGTAACGGCGGACCTGCTGCGGAGCACGAAGGGCGTGCAGCGGGTGGACCGTTTCGCCGATCTCGCCCGGCGCGACCTGACGGCGGACACGATTGCCCGGCGATGGGTACGCCAGCTCCCGGCCCCATCGCCGGTGGACTACGTGGTGACGCTGACGCCGCTCAGCCTGGCCACGAGGCAGTTGTCGACCCACGGCTCGCCGCATGATTATGATACCCACGTGCCGCTGATCTTCCACGGCGCGGGCATCCGGGCGGGAACGCGCACCGGCTTCGTGCGTACGGTCGATATCGCACCGACTCTGGCGGACATGCTGGGTGTGCGGCCGACAGAGCGACTGGACGGGGAGTCGTTGCGGAAGCAGTTGAGGTGATTGATGGGACAGCGACGCCCGCTCGCAGTGGAGCGAGCGGGCGTCGCTGGCCTGGTCATCAGGGCGACGCCGGAGCACCGGGATCTAGACTGGGTTTGATCTTGAACGGCGGGTCGGGTGGCGGGGGGTGACCGGTCCCGGTGATACGCGGAATGTCACATTCCTCTTTGTAACAGCGCTCGATGCTGTCGGCCCAGGTCTTCAGGTCCACCGCGACCTTGCCGAAGGAGTTGCACAGCTCGTGAACTTTCTCTTTCTTGTAGGGCGTCTCGCACTTGCTAGCGTAGCAGCGGTCCACGTCCCGCGCCCACTTGGAGAAAGTGAGCGCCCAGTCCGCCACTCGATCCAGGAATTCCAGCGGCGAGTCGGGACAGTCCGGAGGCTGCGGAGGATCGTCCGGCGCGGAAGGCTGACTTGAGGACGGCCGGTTCTCGTGCTCTGTCATAGCGGATTCCTCGGGCAAGGGTGAAGTGGACTGCAACTGCGGCACTGCAGACTGCTGCTACGGGTACGCAGATCGGTCGGTGCCCAATTCGTCCAGCCGGGCCCGGTAACGTGACGCCTGCTCCGGTTCGCCCATCGCCCGTGCCGAGCGCTCACGAAGACGCAGACTCTCGCGCAGATAGATGAGGTTTATGATCGGCGCTGGAGCGTCGTGCGTCGCTGCCACGGCGATCGCCTCGGCATACGCCCCGCGCGACTCCAGGAGCTGGGCCAGTAAGAGCCGCTCGCCAGCGAAGGATTCCCACGGCTGCCAGATGATGTCCTGATAGCTTGCGTGCGGCACGAGTTGTCGCAGCCGCTCGACGGCCTCTGTCGTGTCGCGCTGTGCTGCGAGACGTGCGCCCACGGCAGCCGCGAATAGCGAGTCGCGTGCATAGGGGGAGTCGTCGAGTCGTGCGACAAGCACGTCGTGGATCTGCCGGAGCGCCGTCGTGTCCCGGGGAGTCGAGTGCCACGCCGCGAGCATCCAGAGCACGGCTCCGGCCTGGGAGTTGTAACTTCCAGCGAGCTCCTCCAACCTTTTCCTGTCATCGCTCCCCAGCACGTCGGCGCCGGCCGACTGGGCGAGCACCAGCAGCGCAATTCCCTCCACGCCCTCGGCCTCGGGTGAGGCGATCAGATGCGCCGCCTCGGCATCCCGCCCCGCTGCGACAAGCGATACAAAAGTACCGAGCAGCGCGCCCCACTTGTCATTCGGCGCTGCATCCGTAGCCGTAAGCGCTATCCGGAATGCCGCGCGTGCACAGCCGCCTTGCGCGGGAGCGAAGAGTAGCGCGCTGCCCCAACCCCAGGAGCCGGAGAGGCCGGCGTCACGCACGATGCTCCAGTCCACCTGGGCTGGTCCGGTACGGACGCACCGTGTCACGGCGTCCAGCCAGCGCGCCGAACTGTCCGGTAGCGTGCGCAGGAGTGACGGCGTAAGGGAGTCGACCAGCGCCAGGTCGCCGCGCCGCATGGCGATGTCCACCCGGTGCCCGATTGCCGCCGAGAAGTCCGGATCGGTGCGAAGTGTGGCGCGGAACGCGCTGTCGGCGAATGCCTCCAGCGAGTCGGGCGGAACGAGGCTGGGCACCAGGTGATTGGCGATCTCACCCAGCAGGAACCATGCGTCGGTCCAGCCGGGGTCGTCCGCGACAAGCTGGCTTGCGATAGCGAAAGAGGAGTCGGCCTCGCCCCGCAGGAAATGTTGCAACGCCCGCGCGTACGTGGCGTAGCGGGGCGGTAGTAGAGCCACGTGCCGGATGGCCAGTGCGGCGAGACTGTCCGCGTGTTTATTCTCGGTGAGCCACGAGGCCGACTGCGCACCCTTGAGCGCCGCGACGGCGAGGGCACTATCCCTCGCCAACGCCTCGTCGTATGCCACCAGTGCGTCGTCGAAACGGGCATCCCGGTAGGCGAGTTCCGCCTGCAGGAAGAGAACGATCGCCGCCGGGTCACGCTCAGCGAGCGCGAGAACATCCACGCGCCGGCCAGGAGACACGAGCAATGGTAGTAGTTCGCGGAGCGCGCGGAGCGCGAGAGGCGAGATCGCCTCCACCGTCGCCGGTCCGTCCGCTCCACGCTGGGCGATCGTGGAATCGCCATCGACGCTGCGCAACCGCAGGATCACCGTGACTGTTCCCTCGCCGCGGGGCTCGATCGAGCCGTCTATCATGTACGCGGCGTGCAGCGACCTGCTCAACTCACGCTGCCGACCTGACGACAGCTCAGCAGCGCGCGCGCGCTCGTCCTCGTCCAGGTGGTCCATCACGTCGATCCAGCGCATCGGCGCCGCGCCCTCAACTGTGTAGCCGATGATACTCGCGGCAGACTCTCCCATTCTCGCCTGACGAATCGACACCGGGGCCGATTGCACGGAGAGCGGGAAGATCACCACGCGGTGCGGATCCAGCGGCACCGCGTTCAGCTCGCGAAAGCTCCACACACCGCCAATGATCGCCAACGCTACCATAACCGCCGTCAACCACTGCCAGCGCGGAAATCGGATTCCCCGCCAGCCACCCAAACGCTTCCGTGACCGCGTTCCGGGCAGGGTGACACCAAGCTCAAGCCGCTCCAATGCCACACACAGCTCAGCCGCGTTCCCGAAGCGGTCGGCGGGCAGCGGCGCCAGCGCGCGATCCAGGATCCCGACCAGTTCGTCGGACAGCGACGGCCGCAGCACGCGGATGGGTGTCGGCTCGCCGCGAAGTTGCAGGGCGAGTAGCGCCTCCGGGTTTGTCGCCGTGTATGGAGGCATCCCGGCGAGCATCTCGTAGAGCACGCACCCCAGCGAGTAGATATCCGAACGTCCGTCCAGGTTGCGCTCCCCCAGTCGTTGCTCGGGACTCATGTACGCCGGCGTACCGAAGATCACGCCAGTGGTCGTCAGATGCTCACCAGCATCGCCGAGCGTGCGCGCGATGCCGAAATCGGCAAGCAGGGCATGACCAGAGGCGAGCAGGATGTTGGCTGGCTTCACGTCGCGGTGAATGACACCCTCGGCATGTGCGTAGGCCAGCGCGTCCGCCATTTCACGCGCGATGCGCAGCGCATGGGGCACTGCGAGCTGCTTCTCGCGCTGCAGCCGGTCACGTAGCGACTCGCCATGTTCAAACGCCATGACGTAGAACAGCCGTCCGGCTTCCACGCCCGAGTCGAAGAGGGGCACTATGTGCGGATGCTGCAGGCGCGCGACGACCCTGATCTCGCGCAGGAAATGCCTGCTGGTGACAGCCTCGGCGATCTCGGGCAGGACAACCTTGACGGCCACCTGTCGATTGTGCCGGCGGTCGTGCGCCAGGTACACCATGGCCATGCCGCCGCGGCCCAGCTCGCGAATGAGCTCGTAACGATCGGCGAGCGCGGCGACGAGCGCCTCGGTTGACGCCTCTTGGTCGATCATCCCGACCGTGCCTGTTGCATGGTCGACCGGACGGCGCGCATTCCCAGGACCGCCATGATGCGAACTCGGCTCCACGCTCAGAGGGACTCGAGAACCAGTGGCCTAGTTTGTGGTATCCTCTGGCGCTGCGCAAGCCAGAGTATTCCACGCTGTCCATCAAAACTCCAGCTCGCCAGCGGCAGCTACGCCTGCAACAATCCCGGACCAAGCCGTCCCGGAATGCCCGGACAGCTTACCCGTTGGGAAGGGATAGTGTGAAGCACGAACCGATCCCGGGCTCGCTCACCGCCGTCAATTCGCCCTGCATGCCGTGCGCCAGGTCGAGGCTGATCGCCAGCCCGAGCCCCACGCCCTCCCTGATCCTGGTCAGCGAGCGGTCGAGTTGCACGAACGGCTGGAAAACCTGTTCCAGCGCATCGGCGGCAATGCCGACCCCGGTGTCGCGGACGGATATCTCCACGCGACCGTCATCCACCTGCTGGCCGCCGACCACGATTCTTCCCCCGGCCGGCGTGTAGCGGATCGCGTTGGATAGCAGGTTGAGAAGTATCTGCCGCAACTTCTCGGGGTCGGCGCGCACCGAAAGGTGGGGAGGGCAGGGGACATGCTCGAGCGTCAGTGACTTCGCCGCCGCCTGTGGTGCCACCAGGCTGTTGAGACCGGAGAGGAACTCATCCACCGCGACCGCTGTCAGGTCATAGGTCACCCTCCCCGCCTCGATACGGCTCAGGTCGAGCACGCCGCCAATGAGACCCAGCAGATGTTGCTGGTTGATCCGGATGCGGTCCAGGTCGTGGCGCTGCGCATCGGTGATGGGACCGCGAATGCCAAGTTCGAGCAGCTCGGTGTAACCGCCGATGGCGTTCAGAGGGGTACGCAACTCGTGGCTCATTACCGCCAGGAAATCCGACTTGGCACGGCTGGCCGTCTCCGCCTGCGCCCGCGCCAGCTCGGCATCGGAGCGCGCCAGTTCCGCGGCCTCACGCGCTTCACGCAACGCCTGGATATCGGTGTCCGTCCCGAACCAGCGCACCACCCGGCCCTCGGTATCGCGTACTGGCCGGGCCCGCGTGAGGAACCAGCGCACCTCACCGTCCATTCGACGGAGCGGGAGCTCCATCTCGAAAGCCGTCCCCGATGCGATCGCTGATCGCCAACGGTAGAGCAGCTCTGGCAGCACTGCCGGGTCGCCCAGCGACCTCCATCCCCATCCCTCCACCTCTTCCGGGAGGGCGCCAGTATAGGCATGCCAGCGTTCGTTGCACCAGAATACCGTGCCGTCAGCTCTCGCCATCCATGAGAGGTGCGGGATCGTGTCGGCAAGCACGCGGAACTGTGCTTCCTGTTCCTCCAGGTGAGCCAACGCCGCCGCCAGCTCGGCGTTCGACCGGTCGAGTTGTTCGGCGGTTGCCTGGGCTTCTTCGGTCTGGACCTCCAGTTCGGAGTGCGCAGCTCCGACCTCGGCTGCCATCCGGTTGAAGCTGCTGGCCAGACGCACCAGCTCGCTATCACCGTCCACACTGACCCGGGTGTCGTAATGTCCTCCGGCGATCGCCTCGGACGCTCCCGTAAGAGCCAGCAATGGCTGCGTGACCCGTCGGCTGATCAGCGACGATACCACCGCGCCGGCAGCCAGCAGCAACAGGCTCAGTAGCGCCAGTTGACGAACCGCTGCGCGAGGTGCGGCAAGCACCGCGGCGACCGGACGTTCGAGCACGAGCACCAGAGGGGTGCCGGCAACCGGCTCCTCCACCGCCAGCAGATCGCCGACACTGGCCCGGTTGAGAATGAGCCCCGAGTCCCTGACGGTGCGACGCCGTGGAGCTGAGGCGCTCTCCCCACCGATCGTGACCCACGGTGGTCCATCGATGTTGCGGTAATAGGTGGAGACATCGGCGCTGGTGAGAGCTCGAATGCTCTCATCGGCACGTTCGCCACGGCTGATGCGGAACTGGCGCATCAACAATCCCCCGGGTTCGCCTACCTCTCCCACTGGCGCGACCATCCAGAAATAGGCCGAGCCGTCGGAAAGGTAGAACCTGCCTACATGAAGCGAATCGGAACTGCTGAACGCCTCGAGGCTGGCTACCGATTCGAAGCCGGGTGGCAGGATGGACGACGACGGTGCCTGGATGGTCCACGGTTGATCCCCCACCGCAGACCTGATGTCGCTACCGGCGAAGGCCACGCGATGGCCGTCGAGTGACCAGAGCTCCACCGTGACGCCGGTGTCTGCCCCCGACAGCAGCCGCTGCAACGCTGCCTGTGCGGAGATGATGGTGGGGTCAGGTCGATCGTTCCACTCATCGTCGTGAGCGGAAAGGTGCGTAGCCAATGCGCGCCGCAACACGACGTCGTTCGCCACCGTGGAGAGGCGTGCGCGCGATTGGCGCACACTCATGTCGAGCATGTCGCCGAACTGATCGCCAGCGCTCCGCAGCCGCTCCTCGGCTGTCGACAGTGCCGCTCTGGCGAGTGTCAGGTAGGTGAGACCGAGGGTGGCAGCGAGCAGCGTGGCGAGCAACCCGGTGATCAGGAGGGGTAGCTTCCAGGCAAGCGACCACCCACGCTTGCGCCCGTCATGCGCTGCGCGGACGGACGAGGAGTGAGGTACCGTATCGGATGGGTGCGGCGTCACGGCCGGGCCCATGAGGGCGCGAATGGTGGCGTCTGTTTCGATTTCAGGGACACGACCCCCAAGATAGCTCATCCGTGCGCTCGACGGCGTGCCTGATCACGGGCAGGAAAGTCATCCGGTGCCTGAGGTTGCTTGCGTCGCATGACCTGACGCGCAATGTTGCTCGCCGATTCGCGCCACCGTAGAGCCGAACCTCACGGAAGGAAGGAGAAGCATGCTCCGAGATGCGGTTACGATCGACGCCGCCATGACGGTGGGTGACGCTCTCCTGAGGCTGGCACAACACGGGTACTGGCTCGACCCGGCAAACCCCGAGGCGCATGCCTGGTTGGAGGGCTATGCCAACCGCATCCGTGCCGTTTCCGCCGTTCCGCGTCTGGTCCTTGCCGGCGATGAGGGTGACTTTGGAGGGTTGGACCGTCGTTCGCCGGAGCAGGATTGGGAGCGAATGGACGCGGCGGAAATGACCGCCGCCGATGCCGCGAGACTCCTCGCCCGTTCGCTCGACGAGGGGCGGGTCGCCATCCGTCGCCAGGACGGCGTGACGATATTCTGGTACGCCTGGCAGGCAAGGGACGTGCTGGAAACCCTGAACGATCTGCCGCGTGACATCAGGGTGGTCGATGCCCTGAATCTCCATGAGTACACTGCCTCGGAGACGAAGCAGGTGGCGGAGCTGGACGACGTGGCCGAGCGATATTTCCCCGGTGTCGTCCTGCGTGGGCAGGACCCGGTAGCCGTCGGGGAGCCCAACCTGCAGGCGGCGGCTCCCCCTGAACCGGATTCGCGGGAAGTAAGGTCGGCCGGCGTGGAACCCCCCGCGCCCCCCACTCCCCGCTCGCCCTCGATAGCGTCGGTGCCGGGGCGGCGGGAACCGCCACTGCCGCCGCAAGCCACTCCGCTGCCGGAACCCGTGGAGTCGGGCGAGGCGGGGGTGGAGGAGGCAGCAGCGCCGGTCCGCGTGCGCGCGCACGCGCGGCTCGACGCACCACCGCTCGTACAGGCCGGCACACCGTTCGATGTCGTCGTCGGTCTCGCCACGACGGCGCAGAGCGGCGTGACATCCAGCGGCCAGATAGAGCTCTCCGCGCCCGCTGGCGCCACCATCATCAAGGTCGATATCCAGGTGGTCGCCGACGGTTTTCTGGCGCCCGACGGTTGGCGTCGGACGCTCCCTGTCGAGGTAGCCGACCCGACCGCCGCGAGCGTTATCGTCCGTCTCGTCGCGCTGCCACAGGACGAACCGGTGAGGCTCACGTCCATCATCGTCCACTACATCGCCGACGGCGTGGCGCGCGGTTCGGCGTCGCGAAACGTCGTGGTGGAGAAGGTGGCGGGAGCCGCTCCCCCACCCGACAACCGCGGGCAGGCGTGGCTGGCTGCCGGCGAGCCTCCGCCGGCGATGACGCTGGAGCCCACGACGGCCCGACCGGATGTGGAGCTGGACATCGCCAAGCCGGACAAGAACGCGACCGGTGGGCGCTACTGCTGCGTCGTGAGAAACGCGCATGGAGTTCCGGTTCCCGACGGTCCGCTGGAGATCGACCTGGGCGATGACGCCAAGACATTCGCCAAGCAGCTCATAGACCAGGTGCGACAGTGGAGCGGTGACGACCTGGTGGACAACCTGCTGGAGACCGTGGGCGTTACCGTAGCCGCCAAGCTGCCCGACGCTTTCTGGAAGACGCTGCGCGCAGTCGCCGACAAGGTCACCGACCGTCCGATAACCTTCCAGCTCAATAGCGCCGAGCCCTACGTGCCGTGGGAGTTGGCGCTCGTGGACCCGCCGCTGGATCCCGCACGCCCGCACTACCTGTCCGCCCAGTTGGTTATGGGACGGTGGATACTGGGCGATTCGACTGTCGCCTCGCCGCCACGCAATTCCATCGTCGTGAAGACGATGGCCGTGATGGCCGGCATGTACAGCGCAAGCACCGGACTCCGCCCGCTGCCCGAAGCACAGGCGGAGGCGCAGGCGCTCACGGCCACGTTCGCCGCGCTGCCGGCGGTGCCGCTGGACTGCACTCCAGCCAACCTGAAGTCGCTCCTCGACGCGTCCCTCAATTACCTGTTCAAGCCGGTCGGCGGGGCCGAGGCAGTGCACTTCGCCGGGCACGGCGAGGTGGACCCATCGCGGCCCGGCGAGGCTGCACTCTACCTGAGCAACGGCAAGGCGCTCACCCCGCTCTTCTTCCGGCGTTCGCGACTGGGCACGGAGTTCTCGCCCTTCATCTTCCTCAACGCATGCATGGTCGGCACGGCCGGCGAGATGCTCGGCGACTACGGCGGCTTTCCCGGTAACTGCCTGGCTGGCGGCTTCAGCGGTCTTCTCGCCCCTCTCTGGGCGGTGAACGACTCTGTCGCACGTACCTTCGCCCTCACCTTCTACGACGAGGCGCTGGCCGTCGGCGACCATCGCTCGGTGGCCGAGGTGCTGCGCGACCTGCGCGCCAATTACAAGAGCGAGCACCCCGTGTCGTCGTATCTCGCTTACGTCTACTACGGGAACCCGTTCCTGACGCTCAGCCGGGCCCCGCAAGTGTGAAGACGGCCGCCCGCACGGAGATGGGACGGCCCAGGCTGACGCAGCCCGCAAGGCGGCGGATTCACGGCCGCCCGCACGGAGATGGGACGGCCCCGACGCGTTGCACGTCGTCCGACCGCCGGGCGCCCGCCGCCCGCACGGATGAGGACGGCCATCGGCAAGGACGGGCCGGGCTCGCAGGACTGAACACCTTCCAGCCAGGACTACAGCATGCCTGAATTACGTGGTGGGACGGAGCGAGTGGAGTTGGGTGGCGGCTACGCCGTCATTGCACCAGGACTGCGTGGTCGTGCGGAGCGGCTGGAAGGCGGGGCGCCGGAGACACGCGCCAGGGAGGCGGCCACCCCACTGCTGGATGACGCGCTGGCGCGGGTGGACATGCACGGCGTGGCGACGATCGACATCTCGGCAACCGCAAGGCCGACATCGGATGCGGTCAGCGACCTGCGTGATCCCGGCGGCGATGACGCGCTCCTGCTCGAGGTACCTGACCTTGGACCCGAAGCGGGTCAGGTCGTGCTGGCGGTGGACGAGGCCGGTGCCCTCACCTGGCATTTCCCGCTGGACGGGACGGAGATCCAGCCGCCGGCCGTGCGCGGCGCCGGTGAGCGAAAGCGATTCCTCATCCGGCGCGACATTCCATCCACGCCACCGGCCGGCACGGCCACCGACCGCAGCCTTTTCGGGGCGATCGGACGGAAGCTGCTCAAGGTGATCGTCTATCCCATCACCGATGCGTTGATCGACAAGCCGGCTCGAGCGATCGCCGAGCACTGGGAGTCTGACCACAGGGCGTACGGGTTACGGGATTTCTCACCCGCCAACTATCAGCAGTCGACGGCCGCTGCCGTCGATCGCGACCGGCTGTCGCTCACCGCTGACGACGTGACCCGGTTGGCCGGTGGACCGGCGCTCCTGTTCATCCACGGTACCTTCAGCACTGCCCAGGGCGGGTTCCACGACATCCCGCTCGAGCTCATGACCGCTCTCCATGGTCGCTACGGCGGCCGGGTCTTCGCCCTCGATCACTTCACCCTGTCCCACGCCCCCGCACGGAATGTCGGTTGGCTGCTGGACAGCCTGCGGGAGCGCTCGCCGGACAGCAGGCTGGATGTGGACGTGGTCTGCCACAGTCGCGGTGGCCTCGTCGCCCGAACCCTCGACCGGGCCGGCGCCCTGGGGTTGGAGGGGGACCGGGTGAAGGTGCGGAAGATAGCCTTCGTGGGCGTGCCCAATCAGGGCACCCAACTGGCCCAGCCCGATCACATGGTCGAGATGATCGATCGGCTTACGACCGGGCTCAACCTCCTGCCGCCAGGCGGCGTGGCCGACCTGCTGGACGGGATCCTGATTGCTGTCAAGATCATCGGACACGGTGCCCTGAAGGCGCTGGACGGACTGCGGGCTATGGACCCGAACGGAGATGTGCTGCATACCCTGAATCAGAGCGGAGCGTCGTCGGCAACCTACTATGCCGTCGCCGCCAACTACGAGCCCACGGATCCCGGGCTGAAGGGTCTGGTGAGCCGGGCAAAGGACGCTGTAGTCGATCGGATCTTCGACGGGGCGGCGAACGACCTCGTGGTGCCCGAGTCCGGAGTGTACGACCGCAACGGCGGCGACGGCTTCCCGATAGCCGCCGACCGCTGCCTGCGCCTTCCCGATAGCGCGGGCGTCATGCACACGGGGATGTTCAGCCATCCCGACGTGGTCCGGCGGCTGGATCAGTGGCTGCAATGATGGAATGAGGCAACAGGTAGGGGCGCCCTCCGTACCAGGAGAGCGCCCCTTCCACTCAACCGGCGGCCCTCGCGCGCCGCCACCTATCGTTCGAACTCAGACCGCTGCCGGCAGGTCTGCCTGCGCGCCACCGGGCTCCTTCGCCGCCTGCGGCCCGTCTATGGGAAAGCGGAGCCTGGCCGCCACCCCCTCGGCCGACCGATCCAGCTCCTCGGCGGCCTCCCCCGACGGCGCTTCCACCTCGGCCCCCTGAGAGAGGGCAGCTCTCACCATCTCCTCGGCCTGCGGCTCGTGCAAGCGGATGAATTCCGGCGAGACGAGCAGCAGGTCGACAGCTACCGACTTCAGCGCCCGCTGCACCGAAGGGACGCCAGCCGCACCGCGACCGTTGCCACCGGCCCGATCGAGGATCTGCCTCACGAGCAGTTGGCCACGGGCGCCCCGCAGCTCGCTAGCGGCATCCTTGGCCTGACGCACGATCTCGCCGTTGGTGGCGCCATGGTGTAGCGTTGGCGCTACCTTGATGCGACCCGGGAAGAGCTTCGCTGCCGTCTCATAGGCGTGATGAGCCCACTCCGACGTGCCACCGATCAGGACCCACCCCTCATCGCCGGCATGCTCCTGGAGGCGCTCGGCCAGTTCGATGGCCATGCGAGTGAAGGCCGCCATGCGTCGCCGCTCGGCCTTTTCGGTGCCCACCGCGCCGCGCGCTGCCGACGTCGACGTACTACGGTAGGAGGCGGTCTTCTCGCTCGCAGCCTCCTCCTCCGGTGCCGTTAGCTCATCGATCGCCTCGAGGTTGCCCATGGCGTAGCGGTAGATCTGGGCGGCCCGGGACTCGACCAGCGCCACGATCACCGGTCTGTGCTGCTTCATGGCGCGCGTGAATGGCGCGACCACCGGGCCGTCGCTCCACGCTGCGATGGGGATGGGCTTCACCGGCAGGTCCGAGGAATAGCGGATTCCGTCCTCGGTGGCGAAGGCCACCCAGCCTGGTGCGCTCCACATGCCGCCAGGCGGCGAGTCCGGGTCGCGCAGGAAGGCCGCTGCACGGTCGAACCTCGCACGATCATCGGGATCGGTGATGTCGGCGCCCGCGCTCCTGATCGCCGTCAACAGGGCCGGCCGCCAGGCTTCACGCATGGCCGGGTCGGTGACCCGCGTATCGAGATAAACGCTCAGGACCCTGGTGTCGGCCAGATCACGCCACAGTTCCTGCAGTTCCTTCGGTGTCAACATGCAACCTCCTCATCTCGGGATCGTGGGTCGTTCCGTAAGCCCGTCAAATGCACGAGTGCGGCCATCGCTCATCCGGGCGCCCTAACAGTTCTACTCGGGTGGCACGTTGGTTACCAGTGGGCGTTCCCTCCTGTTCCGGTCAGGCATTTCCAGTGCACGGCTCCAGAGAGCTGGTCAGCGCTGGTCAGCGTTGGTAGTGTGCGGGCTGTGCGAGCCGGTTGTGGACCACAGGCGCGCACCAAATATTCCAACCAGAGCCATCCCGATGAGCGGCGCCACGACTGGTCGCGGGATGACCAGGGCGGTTACGAGCACCACGAAGCCCAGCAGGGCACTGGCGACGATGGCCAGCGAGATCAGTTCCAGCTTGTCCGGACGTGAGCGCAAGGTATTGGCCACCGACCGCTTCGCCGGCGTATCGGTGGACCTGGCCTGCTCGGGTGCAGACGACGCCGGGCCGTCGATCGTGGATTCACGCATGATCGCTTCCCTCCATTGGTCAGAGGTTTGCGAGGCACCGGGACAATCGGCCCCCGCCGGGTGTGATCACCTGGCGGGGGCCGGGCGTGCCATCGGGCCTCCTGGGTCCGGAGAGCGGCGAACCGCCTCTTCTCCCTGACCCCAGGGTCTGGCGGGCACGCGCTCCACGCTGTGCCTTCACGCCACGGACCGCTGCGCGATTCACGTCATTGCCGCCGCGCCACGGGTAACCTCACCGTCGGACGTGCTCGGCTGCCCGGCCATCACTCAGGCCGGTATGCACTACCGCAATGACGCTATTATCGCTTCCTAAATTTAACACCCTGACGGTCAGTTGTCAACTCCATGGCCAGTTGGCTGTCTGCAATCGGTGGCGGCGAGGAATGGTCAACTCTCCAGCTCTTCCCTCCGCACGTCGCGCCCGCCCTGGCTCTCCAGCAACTGGCCGATCAGCTCGGCCTCATGCTCCGTCCTCGTCGCCACCGCGAAGACGATCGCGTGCGACGCCTCGGCGGCCCGCGCGTGACGAGCCTGGGGACGCTGCCGTCGAAAGGCTCCAATCGAGGCGCCCACCGCTGCGCCGGCCAGGGTGCCGATATTGGGCCCGGCAATCTGCACCAGAGCCTGGCCGCCGGGCGCGTCGATACCCGGCCAGGCGACCATCACCAGCGAGATCAGCACGCCACCCACGAATCCACTCAGGGCGCCGATGCCGGCGAAACGCCATGTCTCACGCGCCGGCGGACGGGGCGCCTGCCGGTCCGGCAACTTCGCGTAGAACCGCTCGGCGGCGTCCCGCGATACCACCACCTCGATCAGGTCGCGCGGCATTCCGGCGTCGTACAGAGCATCCAACGCTCGCTCCACCCTGGCCGGATCGTCGAACAGGGCGGTGACCGTGAGAGGCTCCAGCATCTGCTGGCCGCTGGCGAACGCCGTCTCTACCACTTGCCCGTGGGTGGTGGCATGGGTGCCAGGCTCGGGGGTTGGCGAGGTCACGGGGCACCTCCTGCAGGCGTCGCCGAATCAGGGACGGATGGGGCGGCCGGAGCGTCAGCGCCGGCAGCAGCTACGGGAGGAGCCTGTTCCAGGTCGACGACTGTCCACGGAGTGGTGCGATCGCTGTCCGCCTCCCTGACGATGTTCACCAGGTCCGGCGGCACCGCGCTGGCGTTGTTGCCATCCAGTTGACGGATGTAGGTCGCCACGGCGGCGATCTCCCCGTCCTGCAGCACTCCATCCCACGCCGGCATCGCGCCGTTGTAGGTATGACCCGCCACCTCCAGCGGACCCTGCAACCCGTGAAGCAGGATGCGCACGACCATCTCCGGCGGCCCTGTCACCCATTCCGAACCGACCAGCGGAGGGAAAGCGCCGGTCATTCCCGCGCCAGCCACCTGATGGCAGACCTGGCAATTCTTCTCGTAGACCGCCTTGCCGGCGGCCACCGGGTCGCTGATCGCCACCGCGCTCTGCTCGGCGGCGGCAGCGGCGATCCCGGTCTGACGGGAGGCGAACGCCAGATGCGCTGTCGTGTCGAAGTCGCCGCCGTGCCTTCCCAGGTACCAGCCCCCCCAGAAGATGGTGATCGGAATCAGGGCGAGCAGAAACCAGGGAACCCTCTCCCGGCCTTCCACGGGATCGCGTGGCTCCCTTCTGATCGTGCTGTGGATCCGTTCCACATCCGGCTGCAGGTCCACCGAGTGCTTGTCGGGCCGCCTCACGCCACCGGTCGCTGGAATGGCACGATCGGGCGTCGCATCCTCCTTCCCCTGGTCAGTGGGAACCATCATCGCCTCCCACCATGCGGTCGCGGGCCTGCGCCGAGGCTGGCACCGGGTACTGTCGATTCAGTGACACGAGGTACGCGGCCAGCGCGATTGCCTCCGGCTTTGCCACCACCACCACTCCCTTGGGTGCCAGCGGCCCGGGTATCCGGATCACCCGGTCGTCGGGCGTCACCTCCGACTCCTGCTTCTCCTCGAACAGGTACGGGTAGCCAGGCATGATGGACCATTCGACGAGCGACCGTGGCTGATAGAGGTGAATCAGGTGCCACTCCATGTCCGGCAGCCGTTGGCCAACGTTGATCAGGTCGGGTCCGGTACGCATGGTGCCCAGCAGGTGCGGCTTGTCGTACACGTAATCGGCCGGGACTGTAGCTCTCGAACCCCATCCCCGGTCCACGTCAGTGGTGAAGGCGGGATCGCGCACCTGTTGCGAGTGGCAGTAGACGCATCCGTTGGCGATGTAGGACTGGCGACCGGCCAGTTGCTGGGCCGTATAAGGCTTGAGCTGTGGCGGTGCCTCCACGTGCGAGAGCATGGCCTGCGGAATGAGGATGAGCAGGCAGATCGCGCCGGCCATGATGGCAAAGGCACCGAACGCGATGAGCGAGATGCGCGTCATGGTGTGCCCTCCGCCGGCCGCCCTGGCTCACCGGTCGCACTGATGCGCCGCGGTGCGCTGCTGGTGGACCCCGCGCGCTGGCTGGGCCGTACGTTGGCGGCCGCTGCCCGGGCGGTGTAGAGCAATGGCTGGGCGTCGTGGAATGCCGGACGCGATGGCCTTTCGTCGCCTTCCCGGCGCCGGACCATCAACCAGAAATGGTAGGCGAAGACCAGGTGCGCGACGGTCAGCAGCAACCCGCCAATCGATCTCCCGATCAGCCCGGGCATTGACCTCTCGACCGATACCTGGAACGGGATCTGTGCGTCCAGCAGGGCCAGTCCCTGCGCCACCCCGGCCCAGGTGAGCGAGAGGACGTAGATGGCGATCCCCGCCAGCACCATGTTGAAGTGCCAGTTGATGAGTCGCGCGCTGGGCCACTCATGCCCCACCAGTCGCGGTACCACGTAGTACATGGCGCCGAAGGCGATGAACGTCACGAACGCATAGTTGCCGACGTGGGAGTGAGCCACCGTCCAGTGCGTGAAGTGCGTGATCCGACTCACCTCCCGGAGCGCCGTGAACGAGCCCTGCAACGAGACCGCCGTATAGGCCACCGCACCGATCACGACGAAGCGCAGGGTCGGGCTGTAGCGCAACGCGCCGAACCGTCCCACCACTGTCATGTGCAGGTTGATTCCCGTCGCCACCACCGGGATGAACATGAAGACGCTGGCGACTATGGAGGTGGTGATCATCCAGGTGGGAAGTGGCCCGCCCACCAGGTGGTGCATGCCATTCAGCGAGTAGAAGAGGGCGAACGACCAGAACCCGAGGATCGACAGCTGGTAACTGTAGATGGGTCTGCCCAGCACCTTGGGAATGAAGTAGTAGGCCGCACCCAGGCTCATGGAGGTGAGCCAGAAGCCGAGCACGTTGTGGCCGAAGAACCAGTTGACCGCGGCGCTCTCGACGCCGCTCCAGGTGGGCCACTTGGCCGTCAGGTAGAGCATCGGGAACCAGATGTAGGCCCCCAGGATGTACCAGACGGAGACGTAGACGTGATCGGCGCGACTGTTCGCCGCGGTGCGCAGCAGGCTCACGCCGAGCATCCCACCACCTATGACGAGGAATGGCCCGGCTGCCCATCGATTGGCCTCCAGCCACTCCATGCCGTCGCTGTAGCCCATGAGCACACCGATCATCCCGATGTAGACGCCCACCTGGAAGATGATCCCGCCCCACATGGCCATCCGCGGTGACTTCAGCTCGGTATGCAACAGCCGCGGCAGGAGCCAGAGACAGGTGCCCATGAGGGCCGCCGTGGCCCAGCCATAGTTGGCCGAATGAAGGTGCGCCGTGCGCACGCGCCCGAAGGTCAGCCACGCCTGGTGGGTGAGGAGATCGGGCCAGTGCAGTTTCAGGCTGGCCAGCTCACCGAATATCGAGGCGACGATGAGCCCGACGATCGCCAGGGCGTACAGTACGAGCACAGCGGTACGACTGGACTCGTCAGCTCGCAACCGGACATCCAGGTCATCCGGAACGAGGCCGCGCGAGGCGGCCACGGCGAGCACGTTGGCGTCACTGAGCGCGCCCTCGCCACGGCCGGGAATGGTGGACGGTCCAGTCAATTGGCGCCTCCCCACTCACCGCTCTCAGCCGGGATGGGCTCGCCGTGCGCGACCTGCCGTTCCAACTGTTGCAGCGGCGTTTCCCAGGGCCGCTCCAATTGCCAGTCACGCGGCTCGAAGATCACCTTCGACTGCGCGTCCAGGTCGGAGAAGAAACCACGACTCCAGCCCCATGCAAGGAAGGCCGTGCCAAGCAGGGTGAACGCCGCGGTGGCGACGATCAACGGGATGGACGAGGGAAGCATTTACTCCTCGGGTCAGATGTCCGGGAATACGCCGCGATACGGGTATCACCCTGTCATGTATATCGCCCGGGGTGAGACCTGCAACGGCGAAACATGAACCACCTGCAAGAGATGTGCGGATGGCCTCAGACAGTTGTCGAGGCAGCCGCATGCCAGAGAATGGCGATGAAGTGGCAGCTGCTGCCAGCCACCACGAACAGATGCCAGAGTGCGTGCCCGTACTTCAGGCGGTTGTCGCTCACATAGAAAACGACGCCGCCCGTGTAGCACAGGCCACCAGCAGCCAGCCACGCGATACCGGTCGGCGAGACATGCGCGATGAGAGGATGGAGCGCGATGATGATCAGCCAGCCCATTCCGAGATAGAACAGCGTCGACAGCCTCGGGAATCGAAATCCGAGGGTGAACTTCGCCACTATCCCGAGCGCGGCCAGCGTCCAGATCGTCGACAACAGCGTATAGCCCCAGGGTCCGCGCAGCGCGCCGAGGGTGAACGGCGTGTAGCTGCCGGCAATGAGAAGATATATGGCCGAGTGGTCCAGCTTGCGCAGCAGTCCCTTTGCCCGACCCACGGGAAGCGCGTGGTAGAGCGTGGAGCAGAGGTACAGGAGGACCAGCGTGACGCCGAATATCGTGCCGCCCACGATCTGCCAGATATCATGTCGGTTCGCGGCGGCAATGACGAGTACGGGGATCGCGGCGATGCTGCCCATGAGGGCTGCACCATGGGTGACGCTGTTGGCGATCTCCTCGCCCCACGTCTGGGGTCTCATGACGGGCTCAGCGCGACGCGACGCCATCAGCGGCTCTTCGCATGATCGATCCGGGCCCGGCTGCTTCCGATGCTGGTCGTGATGATCTCATCGTTGAGATGGAATGCTGCGCTCACGTCGGCGAGGACCGTGGCGGCTGTCTCCCGTGTTCGCGCGGTCCCCTCTTCCAGAACGGCGAGCGCGGCGCCGGGATCGGCGGCGAACTCGCCCCGGCGCCGGCGAATGGGCGCCAGCATGTCCTGCAAGACTGTCTCCAGACGGCGCTTCACGGTCATGTCACCCAATCCACCGGCGCGGTAGTGCGCCTTCAACTCCTCCACCTCGTCGCGATCCGGGTCAAAGGCATCGAGGTGGGCGAAGACGACGTTGCCTTCCACACGCCCCGGGTCGCTGACACGGAGATGGTCGGGGTCGGTGAACATCGCCCTCACTGCAGCGCGAATCTCGTCGGGCGTGGCCGAGAGGGAGATCGCGTTGCCGAGTGACTTGCTGGCCTTGCGTCCATCGATCCCGGGCAGGCGCGGCGTGGCCGAGAGCAGCGCCCGACACTCCGGCAACACGGGGCGCCCGGCCAACTGTGCCAGGCGCCGCACGATCTCGTTGGTCTGCTCGATCATGGGAAGCTGGTCATCGCCCACCGGCACCAGGGTCGCGCGTACGGCGGTGATGTCCGCCGCCTGGCTCACCGGATAGGTGAAGAAGCCGGCCGGTATGTCGCGCTTGAAGCCACGCAACTCTATCTCGGCGCGCACCGTTGGATTGCGCTCCAGCCTGGCCACCGTCACCAGGTTGAGGTAGAGCACGGTGAGCATGGCCAGCTCCGGGATGGCTGACTGGAGGGCGATGTTGGTCACCGTGGGATCGATTCCCACGGCCAGGTAGTCGAGCACGACCTCGAGGACGTTGCGCCGTACGTCGGCGGCGCGACCAGCGTTGTCGGTGAGCGCCTGGAGGTCGGCTACCAGGATCGTCTGGTCGTGCCGATGCTGCAGCTCCACGCGGCCGCGAAGCGAACCGACGTAATGGCCCAGGTGGAGCGGTCCGGTGGGACGGTCGCCGGTGAGGATCGTCTCGCGTCGATCTCCGGCACTCCCGTTCGCCTCTCCCGCGGCTGGGTCCTCCGTCGTTACAGTACCGGACTCGGTCGTATTCAAGATCAGGTTCTCCGCAGCGCATCCAGGCGCTTGATGATCCATGTTCGAACAATAGGCGCCGTCCCCGGACGGTCGCAACGTGCACACATCAACTATTGACTCTATACTGTAGTATAGGGGCAATCCTGTATTCTCAATGTCGAGGGATTCCATGTCAGGAGTGCAGCGGGACATCACGGGAGCCACACTCACTTTCTCGCTCAGCGAGGAGATGGGCATACTTCGCGCGGATCTCGAAGCGGCCACCGAACGTATCGGTCGAACCCTGCTCAAGAACGGTCCGCTGCGGGCGACGCTGGTGGGGTTGAAGCCGGGTGGCTCGCTTCGAACGCACCACGCCGACGGTCCCATCACCGTGCACGTGCTGGAAGGGTCGGTCGACATGGAGGTGGGCGGAACCGTCTGGCCGCTGCCTGCAGGCACCCTCTTCTCGGTGGAGGGCGGTCTTCCCCATAGCGTTACCAGCGTCGACGGCGGCATCTTCCTGTTGACTGTGGTTGCCGTCCCTGCGGCCCGGGAGGCGGAGGGGGCGTGATCAGACTCTCGAGCTGGAGCGCTGCAAGATGACCGTGAAGCTGGCCGACGTCCTCGCCGCCCGTGAACGCATCAGCGATGGGATCGTCATGACGCCCGTGATACCTGCCCTGGCGCTGCGCGAGCGCCTCTCCTGTGCGCTCCACCTCAAGCTGGAGAACACCCAGCGCACGGGCTCATTCAAGGATCGAGGCGCACTCAACCGGATGCTCGACCTCACTGCCGAGGAGCGCCAGCGAGGCATCGTGACGGCGAGCGCCGGCAACCATGCGCAGGCGGTAGCGTATCATGGCAGGCGATTGGGAGTGCCGGTCGAGGTCGTGATGCCGGAACACACGCCGCTCGTGAAGGTTGCCAACACTCGCCACTTCGGGGCTGGCGTACGCTTCCATGGCAGTACGCTCTCCGACGCCATGGTCGAGGCAAGGCGGTTGGAAGGGGAGGAGGGACTGGTTCTCGTCCACGCCTTCGACGACGACCTCGTCATTGCCGGTCAGGGTACGATCGGGCTCGAGCTCCTGGAGCAGTTGCCATCGCTGACATCGGTGATCGTCCCTATCGGTGGCGGCGGCATGATCTCCGGGATCGCGGTCGCCATCAAGGAGCAACGGCCGGACGTGCGGATCTTTGGCGTGGAGGCTTCGGCAGCGGCTTCGGCGGCAGCCTCTCGCAAGGCTGGCAAGGTGATCCACATCGAGACTTCCGACACGATTGCCGACGGTATCGCCGTCAAGCAGGTTGGCGATCGCACCTTCCCGATCATCGAGCGGTACGTGGACGACATCGTCGCGGTGAACGAGACGCAGATCGCCGCCGCCGTGCACCTGCTGCTGGAGCAGGAGAAGGTGCTCGCCGAGGGAGCCGCCGCGACGCCGCTGGCGGCTCTCCTGGCAGGTCTGCTTCCGCTGGGTGGCGATGAGGTTGCGGTGATGATCCTCTCGGGCGGGAACATCGACGTGAACCTGGTGGGGCGGATCATCGATCGTGGCCTCGTCGCCGACGGCCGCCTGGCCCGGCTCTGTGTAACGGCGCGCGACAGGCCGGGGTTCCTGGCACTGGTCACGCAGATTGTCGCCGACGAGGGTGCGAACGTGCTCGATGTGTCCCACAGCAGGGCATTCGCCGATATCGGAGTGCGCGACGTGGAGATCCTGGTGTCGCTGGAGACACGTGGCCGCTCGCACGTGAAGAAGGTCATCGAGCGGCTGGAGCGGGAGGGCGTCGCGGTCAGGATGACGCCGCATCCATCGGCGTGATGACGACGGCCGTGACGCGCCCGTCCATGCGTATCGGCTCGCTCGCCCGGAAGGCCGGCGTGAACGTGCAGACGGTGCGCTACTACGAGCGTCGCGGCCTGCTGGATGATCCGCGTGGTAGCGGGTCGGTCTACCGTGAGTACACGGATGAAACGCTGGAACGCCTGCGGTTCATCAGGCGCGCCCAGGAACTTGGCTTCACCCTCACCCAGATCGCCGAACTGTTGACGATGCGTCTGGACCCGGGTACGCGGGCAGCCGACGTGAAGGCTCGCGCGGACGAGAAGATCCTCGAGATCGACGGCAAGATCGAGGACCTGAAGCGAATACGCAGTGCACTCGACCACCTGGCCGGCCGCTGCAGCGGCGGCCGGGGCCCTACCGGAGACTGCCCACTGCTCGAAGCACTGGGCCCGATCCATCCCGCCGGAATGGTCGCCGACGGCGCCTGACGGCGCGCCGTGTGGCGGTGTCGAACGCCGTCAGATCCAGGGCCGCAGAGTCGGCCGTAGACATGAACTTCCAGATCGGAGTTTTCCATGACCACCACGAATTCCAGGCCTGCGCTCGACTGCTCGGTGAGCGTGAACGACATGATCACCCGCCATCCCGAGACGGCCAGCGTCTTCAATGCCTACGGCATCGACACCTGCTGCGGCGGGGGAGCGGCCGTGCAGGACGCCGCGCGTGACGCGAAGGTGGACCCGACGCGCCTCTGCGCCGACCTCGACGCAGCCATCCGCGTGTCCGCCGCCTGATCGTGTCGCCATCCACGCTAGGTGGATGACCGCACCACTCGGCAGGCCGAGATAGCGCCACGAACGGCGGAACGCCGTCGGACCCATTCCCGGGTCCGACGGCGTTCCGGTATTACGTAGCGAAGCGGGCGAGCATGTCCGCCCGTGCTCAGCGACGAGCGATGCGCACGCGCCACTCCTCGGGTCCCTGCATCTCGTACGTCCAGTCGAATTTGTCGGGATGCTCGGCGAGAAGCTGATAACGGAGCGGGGCCGGGTCATGATCGTTGATGAGGAGCATCGCCTGTCCGCTGGACAGGGAGTCGAAGACGCGGAATATGGCAGGATGCTTGTCACGCGGCGGGATGACGCGGACATCGATCTCGGTGGCTGGCATGACTACTCCCTTCGTGTGATGGGTTGGTACGGACGGTGGTCGTGCGCGACCCGGCAATGGATCGCCACGACCGGGGAACAACTCTCAGTCCGCGCGACTGATACGGACACGGACGCCGTCGTCGGTGGTGTGCTCCACCTCGTGACGGAAACCACGCTCGGCCAGGATGGGGAGCAGGAACTGCGGCACGCGATCGTTGAGCTGGATGAGCACGGCGCCGGCGGGAAGTGATTCCAGCGATTCCAGCGTACGCACCATGGGCTCGGGCGGCTCCAGTCCGCGGACGTCGATGACGATCTCGTTGGAGGCGGTGGCTGCTGCCGGGGCCGGGCCCGTGGCGGCCGGGGCACCGGCACGAGGAGTGTTCTCGAGGGGAGCGTCGGCGTCGCTGTCGACTGGGTAGAACCAGATGGACCAGTCGTCCGGGGCGTGGGCCACGGAGTGATTCTGGTAGCCCCGTTTCCCGAGCACGCGGAAGAGGGGAACCGGCTGGAAGGTGGCGCGGAGGTGGAGGGTCTCATCGGGGGCCAGCGCGTCGACGGCGGCCATGATGATGGAGAATGGCTCCCGGCCGTTTCGCAGCTCCTCGCGCACGTCCAGTTCAACGACCGCGCCGATCGAGCTGGGGAGCGGGTTGCCGGGGTCGGCGGCCTCGATTGCCGCTGGGGAGGGAGTTGGCAGGCCGGAACGGGGGATGTGCGGCATGGCGGTCAGGGTAGCGAGGAAGTGGTGATCGAGATTGGCCGGCGCGATGGTATTGGTTGATTGGGGGGGCCCCCGGCGCCGGGCCGGCCGGGTGAACGCCCCGAGCCTCATCCGGAAGTCGCCGCCGAGGAGCGTCGACCGACGGTCATCACCCGGATCATCTGGCTGATGAAGACCGCCACACCCAGGGCGAACGCGGCGGCACCGACGCGGAAGGCAGACGTGCTGCCGGCGGCGATGGCGGGAAGCAGGACCGACACCCCTCCCACCATCAGTACGAGTTGCAGGTGCGCCGCGCGCGATGAGTACAGCTCTGCCACCGTCGGCACCTTCTCGCGCCCGATACGACCACGAAAACGGGCGATCCAGGCCAGGAAGGGGACGATCTTGTAGAACTGTCCGACCACGAACAGAGCCATGCCGCCAAGCAGGCCGGTGAGCACGTACGCGGTGGCCAGTCGCGGATGGCGCGTACCACCAACAGCCAGGACGATCGGTCCGAGCACGGCGCTCAGCGCCAGGAAGAGGACGGCAATGCCGGTGAAGCGGAGTCCCACGTCCAGCCGCGGACGCTTGCGTGCCCTGGCGAACGAGCGCGCCTGGATGAAGAAGCAGATCGCTCCCGCCTCCATGAGCGCCACTCCAGCCCAGGTCACGGCCGGTAGGCCGATCAACATGCCGACGGCGAAAACTGGCAGGCCCGCCGGCAGGAACTGGAGCGCTCGCTGCGTCCAGCGCGTGTCCGCGCCGTGGGCGAGGAGGAACATGGGCAACAGGCGGTGTGACATGCCCACGATCATCGTCAGCACCCAACCGACCAGCGCGACATGCAGGTGCACCGCCAGCGTGGCCACCCGGTGATCCCCGAGGTAGCCGGTATGCAGGTTGTGCAGCAGCATGATCCCCAGTACCAGCGTGGAGGCCAGGAAACCGAGGGCCAGCGCGACGGAGTACCAGGTGACGTCGCGCGACGTCGCCCGCGGGAGGGTCAGTCCGACGTTGATGATGACGAGGACCATCCCGACGGCGATCAGTGCGATGCCTGCGTGGTGGAGCGGTATGGAGTTCTGCAGGATGCCGGCGACGAACAGCGCCACACCGGGGACATAGCACCAGAAGCTGATGTGTCCCATCATTTCCGAGCGGACCGGTGCGCCCAGCGCCACCGGCAACAATTGATAGAGGGCGCCGAAGATGGTCGTCGTGAGCCACCCCAGCGTGAACAGGTGAGTGACGCCGGCGACGTGGATGGAGAGGAAGGATCCGGCGGCCAGCTCGGGTGCGATCCACACCAGTCCCACCGCACCGGCGGCGAGGAAGGCCAGTGAGGCGACGAAGTGTTGGCCAGGCAGGCGGAGGGATGCCGTGCCACCGGGGGCGAGACCGCCCCCCATCGGCGGCCGTGGGGCCGGTGCACGCGTGGGCGCCGGTGATGCCGGTGCCGCCCCGGGGGCGCCACCGGCCACCGGTGCGCTCACGACGCTGTCACCGCCGCAGCGTCGTTTGCGGCGGTAACCGTTGCGTGAGCGGAGGCGGCGTCGGGTTCGAAGCTCCAGCCCAGCGCTGCCGCGACGTTTCGAGCGATCTCCATGTAGGCCTGAGCGACGGCTGACCCGGGTCGCGAGATCGCCGTTGGCGAGCCGCCGTCGCCTTCGACCACCACCTCGACATCGAATGGGACGCAGCCCAGCAGCGGCACATCCAGCGCTTCCGCCACCCGGGCCCCGCCCCCATGACCGAAGGCGCCCGTCATGTTCTCGACCACGCCCAGCACGGGTACCTCGAGCGTCCTGAACATCTGGGCCGCCTTCTCCGCCTCGGTGCCCGCCAGCCGCTGCGGCTGGGTGACCACCACCGCACCGGATAGCTCGACCGACTGGGCCAGGCTGAGCGGGATGTCTCCGGTACCGGGTGGCAGGTCCACTATCAGGACGTCCAGGTCCGGCCACTGAACGCCGCGGGCGAACTGCTTCACTGCCTTGGACACCATGGGACCCCGCCAGATGGCTGGCGACCCCTCGCCGAGGAAGAAGCCGAAGCTGATCAGCGGCAGGCCGTGGGCCTCGATCGGGAGGATCAGCTTCTCCGGAGTCATCCGGACATCACCGGAGCGATCCTCCACCCCCATTATGATCGGGAGGCTGGGACCGTAGATGTCGGCGTCCAGGAGAGCTGTCCGGAGCCCGTCGGAGGCCAGGGCGAGGGCAAGGTTGACGGCGACCGTGCTCTTGCCCACCCCGCCCTTGCCGGCGCCGACGGCGATCACATGCCTCACCGTGCCCAGTCGCGCCTGCTCGGCCCACGGGTCGCCAGCGGTGCGGGACACCGGCGCCGCCGGCGCTGGCGCGGGCGGACCGATCTCCACCGTCACATCGGTGGCTCCGATCGCCGTCAACCGCTCGCTGATGGACGCTCGAAGGCGGTCGGGCAGGGTCGGATCGCCGCTTCGCAGCGCGAGTTGCACCCGTACGCGTCCGTCGCAGGCGGCGACGTGCCGCACCATGCCGAATGATACCAGATCGCGCGTGAGCCCCGGATAGGGGATCTGCGCTAGTGCAGCCCTTACCGCATCGGCGTCCGGTGGTGGCACGCCGTCGCCCGAGGTCGTCTCAGTCCGCTCGTTCATCCTGGCCTCCCTGGCTCGATGAGGCACAGCCTAGCCAGCCCGGCTGGGTCAGGACGTGACGGATGTCTCAGGAGCGGCGTCCTGAATCATGCAGCGGGTCGACTGATCCGACCGTCGCCAACAGTGCACGCCGGAATCCGTGCTGCCATCCGTGCCACGACTGGCTCCGCCAGGCTACCCCGGAAAGGGCGTGGGTGGCCGCGATCTCGTAGGCGAGCGACCGCAATCACTGCGCATCCGTACGACCACTCACTAGGTTCAACGCTCATGCATATTGCCAATGGCACGTCCATGAGCGGTGCGGGCGCCGTTGCGCTCCCCGCCCCGCTCCCGTTGATCATCCAGGGAGGGATGGGGACTGGCGTCTCCAACTGGGTGCTCGCGCGCGCGGTTGCCCGGACCGGGCACCTGGGAGTCGTATCGGGTACCGCGCTCGACACGATCTTCGTTCGTCGACTGCAGGATGGTGACCCGGGCGGTGACCTTCGCCGGGCGATCGCGCACTTTCCCATTGCCGCGGCGGCTGAACGGGTGCTCAAGCGCTACTTCCTGCCCGACGGCCGGGCGCCGGGCGAGCCGTACAAGCTGCTGCCGATGTACAAGCAGGTGGTGGTCGCCGCCCGCGAACAGCTCACGATGCTCGCCAACTTCGCCGAGGTATGGCTGGCGAAGGAAGGGCACGAGGGTCCGGTCGGGATCAACCTGCTGACCAAGGTCCAGATGCCCAACCTGGCGTCGCTGTACGGGGCGATGCTGGCTGGCGTGGACTACGTGCTCATGGGCGCCGGCATTCCGCGCGAGATTCCCGGCGTGCTGGACGCCCTTGCCGAGCACCGTCCAGCGAGGATGAAGCTGGACGTGGAAGGGATGCCAGTCGGCGAGGCGAAGTACCTGAATCTCGATCCGGCCGATCACTGGCTGGACGAGGCAGCGCCCACCGTGAAGCGTCCACACTTCCTGCCCATCATCTCCGCCAACTCCCTCGCCGCGACTCTGGCGCGCAAGTCCACCGGTCGCGTGGACGGCTTCATCGTGGAAGGTCCGACTGCCGGCGGTCACAATGCGCCACCGCGCGGCGAGATGCAGCTCGACGCAGCGGGCCAGCCCGTCTACGGTGAACGGGACGTCGTGGATCTGGAGAAGCTGAAGACGCTCGAACTCCCCTTCTGGCTTGCTGGCGGTACAGGCTCGCCCGAGGCGGTGCGCGACGCGCTGGCGGCTGGCGCCAGCGGTGTACAGGTGGGCACCCTCTTCGCCTACTGTGAGGAGTCCGGCTTCACGTCCGACCTGAAGGAGAGCGTGCTCGCGGGAGTGATGGACGGTAGAACGGGCATCCATACCGATCCGCGTGCCTCACCGACAGGCTATCCGTTCAAGGTCGTCTCGGTGGACGAGGTCGATTCCCAGAACGACAGCCGGAAGCGGGTCTGCGACCTGGGCTACCTGCGGACGGCGGTGCGCAATGACGCTGGCAAGCTGGTCTACCGTTGCGCTGCCGAGCCGGTGGATACTTACGTGGCCAAGGGTGGTGACATCGCCGACACGACAGGCCGTCGGTGCCTCTGCAACGGGCTGGTGGCGAACATCGGCCATGCACAATTGCGTCCGGACGGGAGTACCGAGGCGCCACTCCTCACCAGTGGCGATGACCTGCTCAACATGAACGTCTTCCTGCGCGGTCGCACGCGGTACACGGCGGCCGATATCGTGGACTACCTTCTCAGTGGTATCGCGGCCACCAACCGGGGCCCGGAACTGACCGCTGACGACTCGTCGCCCGTGTCGGCGATGGCCGAAGAAGCGGTCACCCTGACCTGATTGGGCCTGTCTGACGTTGTCGTGGTGGGCGGCGCGGCGGCTCCGGGTGAGCCGCTCGTCGTCAGAGAAGTCCGTGACGCACCAGCACTGGCTCCAGCTCCTCGGTGCTGACGAAATGGTGCGTGCGGATGCCCAGAGCCCGCGCGGCCTGGATGTTCTGCTCACGATCATCCACGAACAGCGCCTGGTCCGGCCGTGCCTGGACGATCTTCAGTGCGCGCTCGAAGATGAGCCGCGATGGCTTGCGCGCCCCCAGCCAGCATGACGACAGGAAGCCCTCGAATAACCGCTCGAGTCCGAATGTGGTGATGCGATGCTGGTTGAGGAGGTCCGACTCGTTGTTCAGCGTGAACAATCGCACCCGGCCGCGTTCCGCCACGCGCTGGACGAGAGCCAGGCACGTCAGGTCAGGCACGCTCTGCGCGAGCATGTAGTTCACGAATTCGTCGCGCCCGAAGCTCCGCGGCCGGTAGAAGACAGTGCTGTCCAGATACTCGTTGATCGACAGTCGTCCTGTCTCCAGATCGGCAGCGAGTTCGAGTTGTCGGGCCTCGAAGTCCTCGTCCAGGTTGAAGTGGGCGATCGCGCGCGCCCGCTCCGTTCTGTCCCAGCCGTTGGATCCGAGTACGCCGCCTACGTCGAAGAATGCATGAGTAATCAACCGGGCCGTCCGCGGTCATGGGTGACGTGCAGGAATCACGGTCCAACCTCGCGCACGCCAGAGCGCGCCACGCTCGTCTGACGGCGCACATAATCGCACCTGCCTAGCCTCCGCGCGCCAGGGCGCGTAACCGCTCGACGTCCGGGATGCGCAGGTTGTGTCCACCCAGCGGTTCGATCAGGCCACGCCGCTTGAGCTGACGATAGGCGCGCGATACGGACTCGCGCGCCGTCCCGATCTCGAGCGACAGCTCCTCCTGCGTGCGCTCCAACGTGAGCTGCACGCCTCCGCCAGCGAGTGGCGTGCCGATCCGATCGGCGTAGTCGGCCAGCAGCATTGCCAGTCTGGCCGCGACATCGCGGAAGGCGAGCGTCTGGGTGACCTGCACCAGATGGCGCAGTCGTCGACCGAGTCCGCGGATGACGGCGTGCGCGATGTCTGGATTGGCGCGATAGAGTTGCTCGAAATCCGGACGCGGGAGGAAGACCAGCCTCGTCCGCTCCAGCGTGACTGCACTGGCCGGGTAGACGCCTCCATCGAACAGCGGCAGTTCGGCCACCGTTCGGCCAGGCCCCTCCACGTGCAACACCTGCTCCCGTCCCTCGGGGCTGGTACGGTAGATGCGCACCCGGCCACTGGCGATGATGTACAGTCCTCGACACGTCTCGCCGGTCGCGAAGAGAAGATGTCCGGCGCTCACCGAGCGGGTCACGCAGCGACCAGCCAGACGGTTTATCGCGCTCGTCTCCAGCTCGGCGAAGATCGGTATGCCGCGTAGCAGCGCGGCCACGTCGGTCGCGCCATCGGCCGGCACCGCCGTTTGGCTGGTCATCGATCTCTCCTCGCCGGGGCGACATATCCCGTGCCGCGCGGCCATGTGACAACCGTCACCCGGTTCAGGTGCAACAGCCACGAACTTTCATGAACAACGATTCCGCCAGTCCCCCCTGACGTCATCCTCATCACGGCTTCATCCACTTCTCCAGTCTCGCCATGTCTGTCCAGGATTCGCAGACCCTTCCCGCGTGGGACGCTCTCCGCACGGTCATAGACCCCGAGATCGGCCTCGACATAGTCACCCTCGGCCTCGTCTATGACGTGAGTCGGGACATCGACAGCGGATCGGTCAGCGTGACCTACACCCTGACCACACCTGGCTGCCCCATGGAGCGGATCATCACCCAGGGAATTCGCGAGGCCGTCGCACTGGTGGATGGCGTGACGGAGGTGGACACCCATCTCGTCTGGGATCCCCAGTGGCACTCCGGCATGATCGCCCCCGACGCCTGGGGCTGACGAACCGCGACCGGAGCAGGCTGGTGCAGCGCGCGCACGACCCGCACGATACGATGCGGGACCAGCGCCAGGATGAGATGGCTGGGGCATGATCGCTACATCACTGCGCGCAGGACATGCTCGGCGGCCTGCGAGAGAATGGACGTGGACATGCCATCATTCTAATCATGCCTCACGCACGATGACTGCGACCGCCTCAGCCACAGACACGGTCGACAGGTCACGCCGGACATCGCGGTCACCGCTCGTGACGATGTCGCCACTTGCGCGCTTCGCCTGAGTGAGCTAAACATGGGTCAGCCATGATGACCAACCGCGCCGCCACCGCCGCTTTTTATTTTAGCAGCTACTGGAGCCTCTCCGGGAGCTGTTGGCGCACGCGTATGCATCGGCCATAGCCGAACACGACGACCGCCCACCACCAGGCTCCCGAGACTTCTCGGGAGCCTTTTTTGTTTCCGTGCACTGAGGAACTTCCAATGTCGGAGTACCCGCTGGCCGCGCTCGCATCTTCGCCCACCCGCATTCCCTCCCACGTCCCGGTTGGCAATGACCTGAATGGCAGGTTGCAGATCGGCGAGGGAACGGTGACAGTCATGGCTGGCCCCTGTTCGGTGGAAGGTCGCGACATGTTGCTGGAGACGGCCCACGCCGTGCGCGCCTCCGGTGCGGTGATGCTCCGCGGCGGGGCGTTCAAGCCGCGCAGCTCGCCGTATGCCTTCCGCGGGCTCGGTCAGGAAGGGCTCGACCTGCTGGCCGAGGCGCGCGCCAGCAGTGGACTGCCGATCGTGACGGAAGTGGTGGATGCCCGCCAACTGGAGTCGGTGATGGCGGTGGCGGACATGCTCCAGGTGGGCGCTCGCAACATGCAGAACTTCGCGCTTCTGGCAGCCCTTGGCGAGGTGGATCGGCCGGTATTGCTGAAGCGCGGGCTGTCCGCCACACTGAAGGAGCTTCTGCTGGCGGCCGAATACATAATGGCTCACGGCAACGCCAGGGTCGTCCTGTGCGAGCGCGGTATCCGGACCTTCGAGACGGCCACCCGCAATACCCTCGACCTGTCGGCCATTCCAGTGTTGAAGTTGGAAACCCATCTTCCGGTGATCGTGGATCCGAGCCACGCCGCGGGGCGCGCCGACATCATCGCGCCGCTCGCTGTCGCAGCCATAGCGGCTGGGGCCGATGGACTGCTCGTGGAGGTCCATCCCGATCCTGCGACGGCGCTATCAGACGGCCCGCAGTCCCTCACCCCACTCCAGTTCGAGGCGCTGATGACAGCCATCGCGCCCATCGCCGCCCTCACCGGCCGCACGCTCACCAGGCCGGAGTGCCTGCGTGCCGGCAGTCACTCCCGTCAGGCCGCCGCGCCGCGCCAGGCATCGTCGACCGCCGTGCCCGCCTGATGACGCACCCGGCACGAGTTCCACGGGTCACCTTCCAGGGTGAAGCCGGCGCGTACAGTGAGGACGCCGTGGCCCAGCGATGGGGGAGCGACGCGGAGGCGCTTCCCTGCCGCACCTTCGCGGAAGCGCTGACGCGAGTGGCAACGGGAGAGGCCGACCATGCCGTGATACCGGTCTGGAATTCCACGGTGGGCGCGGTGGACGCGGCCGTCGCCGCGCTGGACGATGAGTCGGAGCGGCTGCAGGAGGTGGAGAGGATCCTGGTGCCGGTGCGCCACTGCCTGCTCGCCCTCTCGGGTACGGAGGCTGGCGACGTGCGATACGTAGGGAGCCATCCGATGGCTCTGCGGCAGTGTACAAGGTTCTTCGCCGCGTACCCGGCAGTTGCTGCCCGCGAGGCATATGATACAGGAGGCGCGGCGTTGGAGCTTGCCCGGCACCTGAGCCGTGGGGGCGCAGACGAGGGATGGGGTGGCCGCCGACCCTGGTATGACGACATCCGTGACGTGCCGGCCGGGGAGCTCGCCGTCATTGCCAGCGCCCGTGCGGCCGCCAGGCACGGCCTGCGACTCCTGCTCACCGACATCCAGGATGAGCCCGATAACTCCACCTGCTTCGTGGTCGTCCGACCGCTGGAGGTCGACCGATGGTGATGGCCGAAGGCGTGCATGCCGAGCGCTCCCTGCGCCTGGGCGCCCTGCGCGGCGCGATTACCGTGGATGAAGACACGACTCAGGCGGTCGGCGAGGCAGTTGCCGAGCTGATAGAAGCACTCGTGAGTGCCAACGAGATCGAGCCATCGCAGATCCTGAGCGCGATCTTCTCCGCCACCGCTGACATCCGCTCGGTGCACCCGGCCGCCATAGCGCGCCGGCTGGGCTGGGAGGACGTGCCGATGCTGTGTGTTGCCGAGATGGCGGTGGATGGTGCGCTACCACGTTGTGTGCGGGTGCTGCTGCACCTGAGCGTGGCGGACGACCGACGGTTACGCCCCTGCTACCTGCGCGGCGCCCATGTCCTGAGACCGGACCTGCCGCCTGTCCGCTGAGTTCGACCTCCGGGGAGAGAGGCGTGAGCGGTGGCGACGGGTGGGGGGTGGCGGGTGGGAGCGGTGGGCGGTAACCCATCCGTCGTCATGCCTTCCATCCGTCGTCATCCCGTCCCGTCGTCATCCCGTCCCGTCGTCATCCCGTCCCGTCGTCATGCCGTCCATCCGTCGTCATCCCGTCCCGTCGTCATCCCGCCCATCCGTCGTCATCCCCGCGGAAGCGGGGATCCAGGGTTCCGCGTCCATGCCATGGGTTCCCGCTTTCGCGGGGATAACGGTACAGTGCCATGGGTTCCCGCTTTCGCGGGAATGACGGGGGGGGGGCGGGGCGGGAGCGACGGGGTCGGGGGATCACGATCCAGGTGGCTGCACTTGCGTCCTGCTGGATGTATGATATCTTATTACTAAGATGATATCAGACACCGAAGTGGTATCCAGGGGAGCATCCGGCGTCGAACGCGGAGACGCGGTTGCGGAGAAGAGCAGCGAGGTCAGTGCTGCCCTGAAGCTCTGGGTGGTGCTGGCGAGGGCGCAGGCGGCGGTCGCGCGGCATGCCGAGGCGGACGTGGCCAGGCATGGGCTCACGCTGGCCGAGTTCGGGATTCTCGAGGCGCTCTTTCACTGCGGTCCGCTCCTCCTGGGCGACCTCCAGCGAAAGATCCTCGTCTCCAGTGGTGGCATCACGTATCTGGTGGACAGGTTGGAGGCTCGCGGATTGGTGGAGCGGCGAGCCTGTCCCTCCGATCGCCGAGCTCGCTTCGCAGCACTGACGGAGGAGGGCGAGTCGTTCGTATCGAGGATATTCCCGGAGCACGAGAGGGCGATCAGGCGCGCCCTGGTCGGGCTTGCCACCGCCGAGCAGGTGCGTGTGAGCTCGCTCCTCAAGCGGCTGGGGACGGTCGCCGCAGCCCTCCCGATCCCAGCCGACGAAGGTTGATCGGGCACGTTTCTTGCAAAATATCTCAGTACTGAAAATCTCACTCCAGCTACAGAGGCACTCATGGGCATTACAAGCGCCAACGCTCAGACCGACACCCGGTCTGCTACCACCACCTGGAATATCGATCCGACACACTCCATGACGGAGTTCTCCGCCAGGCACATGATGATCACGACTGTCAAGGGGACCATCCCCGAATTGACCGGCGTCGTGACAATCGATGAAGACCGTCCGGAGAACTCCTCGGTCCAGGTGGAGCTGAACGCCGCCAGCATCACCACGCGCTCCGACGATCGCGACACCCATCTCCGCTCGGCCGACTTTCTGGACGTCGAGAAGTTCCCGACGATCACCTTCCGCAGCACCAGTGTGAAAGGCGCCAGCATGACGGAGGGCACGGACTTCCGTGTCGTTGGCGAGCTGAACATCCACGGAGTGACGAAAGAGGTGACGCTCGATGCCACCTTCGACGGCGGCGGGCGCGATCCGTGGGGCGGCGATCGGGTGAGCTTTACCGCGCAGACGAAGATCGACCGTCGCGAGTTCGGCCTGACCTGGAACTCCACGCTCGAGACGGGCGGCGTCCTCGTCAGCAACGACATCAAGATCTCCCTGGTGGTTCAGGCGGTCAAATCAGTCTGAATGCGACACACGAGGCGCCGCATCTATTCCAGCGGCGCCCGGTGAGCGCATGATCTGTGCTTCACGGCGTCACCAGCACACACCGACGGGGGTAGCTCCATGAAGTTGACTGGCATCCATCATCTGACCGCGATCTCGGCGCGGATCCGCGACAACCATCATTTCTACACCAGGACGCTGGGCATGCGTCTCGTGAAGCGGAGCGTGAATCAGGATGACGTCAGTGCATACCATCTGTTCTACGCTGATGCAAAGGGGAGCCCGGGCACCGACATCACATTCTTCGATTGGCCGGTGCCCGCGGAGACCCGTGGCGCGCGCTCGATCACGCGCACTCATCTGCGCGTCAACGGTATCGATACGCTGGATTTCTGGGCGCGCCATCTGAGCGCGCAGAAGCTGACGGTGGGGCCGATCGTGGAACGTGACGGTCGTCTCACGCTCGACTTCGAGGACATCGAAGGCCAGCGGCTGGCGCTTGTCGACGACGGTGGGGTCGGGGAGGCGCACCCCTGGGATGGCAGCCCGATCGACGCCGAATACCAGATTCGTGGACTGGGACCGATCGTCATGACCGTTCCCAAGCTCGAGCCAACCGACACCATACTGCAGAAGGTCGCGAACATGGTCCCGGTGCGCGAGTACGCCCATCCGGACAGCGGGAAGCACACCGTACATGTCTACGAGATGGGCACTGGAGGACCGGCGGCCGAACTGCACGTGGCGGTGCGACCGGACCTGCCCGCCGCGCGCCAGGGGGCCGGCGGTGTCCATCATGTCGCGTTCCGTACCCCGGACGACGACTACGAAGGATGGGCCGATCGTCTGAACACCATGCGCGTCGCCAACAGCGGCAAGGTGGATCGATTCTGGTTCCGCAGTCTCTACTTCCGGGAGCCCAACGGTGTGCTCTTCGAGATCGCTTCCGACGGACCGGGCTTCGGCATCGATGAGGACATGGCTACACTGGGCGAGAAGGTGGTCCTGCCACCCTTCCTGGAGTCCGACCGGGAGCGGATCGTCGCGAACCTGAAGCCGATAGACTGACCATCCAGGATATGCCAGGTCCGAAGTCCTTCCGGGCGGCTACCTTTACCGGTAGCCGCCCGTCTTACTTATCCGGACCATGACAGACAAGACCGCGACGCCGTCCGAAGTTGGACCCGGAAGCGACGACTCCCGCATCCATCATCCCGGCCGCCTTGCATCGCGCGGATTCCGCTGCGTGGCAGTCGCTCTTGTTGGTGCGCTCGCACTCAACGGACTGCTCCATGTCGCCGCCCAGGGCATTCGCGATACTGACGCCCTGGAGATGCTCGCGGTGGGCGCCGATGGGGAATCGGTCAGCCCCTCTGATTCGCACCTCCCGACTGGTGTGGCGCTGCTCACAGGGGCCGTAGCCGGCTCCGGAAACCGCATCGCACCGCCGTCCAGTTTGGACGGGACACTTCCGCGGCTCGCTCATCGGGACGGCTACCGCTGGCCGCCCTCATTATCCATCCGGACCATGACAGACGATCCAGCGACGACACAGGCAGCCCGACCGGGTAGCGACTCCCGCATCCACAGGATTGGCGGTCTCGCCCTGATCGTCCTACGCTGGATGGGGCTCGTGCTCGTCGCCACGCTGGCACTGGTCGGCTTTCTCTATGTCACCCGCGGTACGGCCGTACAGCATGTGCGCGGAGTGGGTACGAACGGGGCTCCGCTCGCCCCTTCCGATTCGCAGTTTCCACTCGGCGTGGCATTGCTCACCGGAACTGCACTCAGTGCCGGGAACAGCGTCGAGCTGGCCCTCAATGGAGACGGGACATTCCCTCGACTCTGGGAAGACCTCCGGTCGGCGAAGGAGTCGATAATCATCCAGAGCTACTACGGCGCACCGGGCAGCGTGGCCGATACCCTGCGCGAGATCCTGCTGGAACGTGCTGCCTCGGGCATTCGCGTCTTCGTTCTCTACGATGCCTTTGGTACGAGCCGCATACCGCGGGCGCACCTTGACGCCTATCGAGCCGCTGGCGTCCAGGTCGCGCCATTTCGCCCGCTCCGCGTCTCCACCCTGCACACGATCCAGAACCGCTCCCACGTTCGCGCGATCATCGTCGACGATCGCATCGGTTGGACCGGTGGCTTCGGCTTCGATGACAAATGGCTCGGCGACGGCCACACCAACGGTAGCTGGCGGGAGACCAACGTACGCTTCGAGGGACCGGCGGTGCTGCAGTTGGAGGTAGCTTTCGCATCAGCCTGGGCAGAGGCAACCGGAGTCCTCTTCACCGGGCGCGTCAGGCAGCAGATCCAGCCGGACGCCGTGAAGGCGGCCGGCCTGCTCTACGCGTCGCCGACCATCGGGACCACGGTCGCCGAGCGATTCCTGGCAATGTCCATCGCCGGTGCCCGGAAGACGCTCTACATAACCAACGCCTACTTCGCGCCGGACCGCAATTTCACCGAATTCCTCACGCGCGCCGCACGACGTGGCGTCGACGTACGGATACTAGCCGCCGGCCCGCGCACCGATATCCGCATCGCCCGCCTGGCCGCGCGAGCACGCTACTCGACCCTGCTCGAATCCGGCGTCCGCATCTACGAGTGGCGTCCGTCGTCGCTCCACGCCAAGACTTTCGTCGTCGACGGGATCTGGTCCACCATCGGCACGATGAACTTCGACAACCGGTCGCTGGCCCTGAACGAGGAAGTCACCCTGATGGTCCTCGATGAGGCACTGGGCAGTCAGATGGACTCGATCTTCCTCGCCGACCTGGAGTTCGCGACGGAGATCATAGCCGAGGAGTTCGACCGGCGGCCGTGGTACGGGCGCGTGGGTGAGTGGGCCACGCATCTCATCACAAGATTACTGTAGACGAAGGGGATATCACGAAATGAAGCGCATGTTCGAACCTCTCACGAGGATGGTCATGAGCAACCTGCTCGCCCGCGGTGGCCACGGGCCGGCCGCGATCGTCGGCGTACGGACGATGGCGAGCAGCTTGCTCGCGCACCGACGCATGGCCGTCACGGCGGCGGTCAGCCGGGTAGTCATGCTGCTCTCGGTGGCACTCGTCGCCGTCCCGGTCGTGCTGCCTGCCAAGGCCGTCGCCGTCGCTGCCGTCACGAGCAGTTCGCCCAGCGCGGCCGAGTTGCGGCGTGCCGTGGTCGCCGAATCGGCGCTGGTCTGGCGCGTGTACCGCGACATCCACGAACATCCGGAGTTGGGAAAGCAGGAGCACCGCACGCACGACCTGCTGAAGCGTGAACTGACACGCCTCG